>ERZ761602.439-NODE-439-length-91439-cov-10.233400_pt1 | contig 91439 bp, 76 predicted proteins | sample MGYA00512165_ERZ761602 | MGnify/ENA primary metagenome ERZ761602 (study PRJEB28899, sample SAMN02445085) | bioreactor sludge metagenome | biome: EBPR sludge; isolation source: Thorneside wastewater treatment plant | place: Australia: Brisbane, Thorneside...
CGCTTGCGGGGGGAGGTGCCGAGCGGAGCGAGGCGGAGGGGGGGCGTCCTGCCCCCAGCCCCACCCGCTGTTTCTCGATAGCCGCTCAGACCGTGCCCCACTTGCCCAGCCCGACCTCGGGGATGCGCTTCATCACCGTGCTCTTGATGATCTCGCCCAGCACCGAGGCGCCGCCCAGCATCTCCATCAGCTCCTCCCGGCCCTCGCTCTTGGAGAGCTTGCGGCGGATCAGGTCCGGCCGCAGGTAGAACTTCATGTAGGCCTTGGTGCGGTAGGCGCGGAGCTGCTCGGCGGTGAAGGTCTCGGTCTCGAGCTGGGGGATGAAGCCGCCCCCGTCGATGGTGTACTGCTTCCAGAAGTCGCCATCGACGTAGCCGCGCTCTTGCGCGATCCGGTACAGGTCGGTGGCCGGCAGGGCCGTCGCCACGCTGAAGCTGGCCCAGTCCAGGCCCAGCCCGCTGGCGAAGCTGATCATGTCCTCGACGTCGTCCGGGGTGCTGTCGTAGTAGCCGACCATGAAGTAGCCGCGCGTGTCGACGCCCTCTTCCCGGCAGATGCGGAAGGCCTGCTCGGTCTGCTCGCGGGTGATCTGCTTGTTCATGATCTTCAGCACCCGGTCGGTGCCGGCTTCGACCCCCATGTGGATGCTGCGCAGACCAGCCTTCTTCAGCGCCCGGACCACGTCGCGGTCGACCGTGTCGACCCGGGCGCGGATGTTGAACTTCACCTTCAGACCGCGGCGCTGGACCTCTTCCGAGAAGGCCAGCATCCGGCGCTTGCCGATGGTGAAGGTCTCGTCGAAGAAGACGATCTCGCGCACCCCGTGGGTCTTCTCCAGGTACTCCATCTCGTCGACGACGAGGCCGACCTCGCGGAAGCGCAGCTTCTCGCTGTAGACCTGGCTGCAGTAGCCGCAGTGCCAGGGGCAGCCGCGGGTGGTGACCATGGTGGCGAAGGGCTTGAGCAGGGTCAGGCAGTGGTAGTCGCTGACCGGGATCAGGTCCCAGGCGGTCATCGGGTACTTGTTGATGTCCTTGGGGAGCGCGCGGGCGGGGTTCTGGACCAGCTCGCCGCCGGCCTTTCGGACCACGCAGCCGGCCACGTCGTCGAGCGAGGAGCCCGACTCGATGCGCTCGCAGATCTCGAGCATGGTCTCTTCGCCGTCGCCGACCACGGCGATGTCGAAGCAGTCCCAGCTCATCGACTCCTTGGGGTAGATGCTCATATGCGGGCCGCCGACGACGATGGTCGCCTTGGGCGCGGCCTTGCGGACCATCTGGGCGATCTCGATCACCGCCGGCCAGCCGAGCGTCTTGCTGGTCAGGGCGACGATGTCGGGGGCGAAGTGCCGCACGCGGTCGTTGGCGTCGACGGGGAGCAGGTTCTCGACGTGCAGGTCGATGATGCCCACCGGGAAGCCGTGCTGGCGGACCCAGGCGGCCAGCCCAGCCAGGGCGAGGCTGGGGAAGATGCCCAGCTTCTCGGCAGCCTTCTTGGAGAGCGGCTGCTGGTCGGCGGCCTCGTGGTACTTGATGAAGAGGACACGGGTCTTCTTGGGCGAGTCCGACATCGAGCGCTCCTGAGGCCGCGGGTAGGTCCTGGGATGCTACCTCAACGTCATGCAGCGTCCAGAGGAATGCGACCGGATAGCGGGACGGCATGAGCGCCTTTCCCGCCGAAGCGGTCCGTTTTGCCGGCGAGCCTCCCGCCGCCCTCGCCCTGGCCGGGCTGCCCTGGCTGGGCCCGCTGGTCGAGGCCGCCCGGACCCAGGGTCCGCCCGACCCCACGCGGATCCGGCGGGGCCTGATGGCCAGCTCCCTGCAGCTCTCCGAGAGCATGGCGCCGGACACCTGGGCCGACGCCCGCCGGGCCGCCGCCGCGCTGGGCGTGCAGGGCGAGCTGTTGATCTTCCAGTCCGCCGGCTCGGAGAACGCCCTGATCCACCTCGTCGCCGAGCCGATCTTCCTGGAGATCCGCGGCCGGCTGCTCTCCCTGCTGGACAGCGACAGCCGGCTGGCCCTCTTCGGGCACGAGCTCGGCCACTGGCTGGCCCACGGGCCCGCCTCCCCTGACGGCGCCCTGGGTCCGGTCGCCAACGCCGTGATCGCCCGCGCGGTGCAGAGCCTGGGCAGCCCCCCGCCCGAGGCCCTCCGCCACGCCAGCGCCCTGTCGATGGCCCGCGAGATCACCGCCGACCGCTACGGGCTGCTGGCCAGCGGCTCGCTCGACGCCTGCCTGAGGCTGGAGATGGCCACCACCACGGGCCTCTCGGCCGGCGATCTCTCCTGGGACACGAAGAGCTACCTGGAGCAGTGCAAGGCCCTGGCCGAGCAGGCCCTGGCCGAGGGCGAGAGCGCCTGGGGCCTCAGCCACCCCGAGCACGGCTTGCGGGCCTGGGCGATCTGGCTGTGGAGCGAGTCCGACCGCTACCGCGAGCTGACCGGCCTGGGCCCCGGCAGCCGGCCCATCGCCGAGGTCGAGGCGGCCATCGGCAAGGTCCTGGGCGCCGCCCCCGCCGAGGGCCTCAGCGAGAGCGCCCTGCGCCTGGACCCCATCCCCGAGGTGCACGAGTGCGCCCTGGCCGCCGCCGCCCTGGTGGCCCTGGCCGACGGCGAGCTGTCCGAGGCCGAGCTGCTGGCGATCGAGGGCGTCTTCGCGTCGCTGGTCCCCGACTGGCAGCGCTACCTCAACCGCGACAACGCCCTGGAGGCCTTCTACGACACCGGCGCGGTCGTCGCCCGCGGCGGCACCAGCACCCAGAAGGCCGTCTTCCAGGTGCTCGCCCACGTCCTGGCGGCCGACGCGATCGTGCACGAGGCCGAGATCGAGATGATCTGCTCGATCGGCGACGCCCTGCGCGCCGGGCCCCTGTTTCGCGCGCTCTTGGAGCCTGTGCTGCGCTCCCTGGGCCACCCCACCGAGATCCTCGGCGCCCCCATCACCGCGCTGCCCCTGCCCGCCCGGCCCGAAGAGACCCACAGCGCCCTGCGGGTCCTGCTCAGCGGCGTGCTGCGCCGCCGCGGGGGCGAGGTCAGCCCCCGCCTGCTGTACCGGCTGCAAGGGCTGGAGGAGGGCAACGAGGCCGCCCGCCTCGCGGTCGAGGCCCTCTGCGGCGAGCTGGAGCTGCACCTCGACCCCCCGCGGGCCGAGGGCCTCGCCCTGGTGCTGGCCAGCCAGGACCTCGACCGCCCGCTGCGCCTGCTCCCCTCCCCCGCCGCCCTCGGGCGCTTGGACGCCCAGTCCCGGCCCCCCCTGCCCGATCTGGCCGAGCCCTCCCGCCAGCGCCTCACCCGGGCCCTCTCCCGCCTTCGCGACCAGCTCGTCTCCGGCGACGGGCGCAGCCCCTCGATCCGCCTGCGCACCTGCCGCCGCGGCCGGGCCCTCGATCTGCACGCCCTGGAGCGGATCAGCCTGGGTCACGCCGACCGGGTCCTGGCCCTGGCCCGCTCCGGCCAGCGCGCCCGCCTCGTCGACGGCCGCGAGGTCGCCGGCCACGACGCCGCCGCCTTCGTCTCGGCCGAGCTGCTGGCCCTGCACCGCGAGGCCCTGGCCCGCTTCGAAGAGACCGGCGCCCGCGATCTCTTCCTCGGCGCGCCTTTCCTGGTCGGGGTCATCGGCGGCTACCTGCTGCGCGGTCCGCTGATCCTGATCCCCGTCGAGCTGGATCGAGGCGCCGGCGGAGGCTTCTCGCTGCGCCCCCGCCCCGACGAGCCCCCCGTCGCCAACCAGGCCCTGCTGCGCCTGCTCTTCACCCGCCGGGGCCTGCCCTTCCCCGACGAGCTGGCCGAGCAGCTCGACCAGGCCGCCGCCGATGGCGAGGAGAGCCTGCTTGGCCTGCTGGCCGAGCACGCCGTCCTGACCGAGGCCGAGGGGCAAGCCTTGGGTCCCTTCCTGCCCCGGGACGAGGACTTCGTCTCCTGGGCCGACCGCCGCCTCGTGCGCGAGGCCGTCGCCGTGCTGGGCTTCTTCCCGCAGTCCAGCAGCGACATGATCCAGGACTACGACGCCCTGCTGGCCGCCGTGAGCCGCCCCGGCGAGGACCTCGCCCGCCGCTTCGGAGCCGCCGGCGCCCTGCTGCCTGCCGATCTGCGCGAGGCCCTGGGGGTCAGCCCGCTGGACCCGAACACCGAAGCGCCCCCCATCCCCGTCGTCGCCGCCGATCCCAGCCAGCTCCAGGTCCTGGAGGCCGCCCGCTCCACCCGGGCCCTGGTCGTCGACGGCCCGCCGGGCACCGGCAAGTCCCAGGTCATCGTCAACCTCGTCGTCGACGCCCTCGCCCGCGGCCAGCAGGTCGCCGTCGTCTGCGAGAAGCGCGCCGCCCTGGACGTCGTCGCCCAGCGGCTGGAGGGGGTCGGCCTGCGCCACCTGCTGGCCGTGGTGCACGACGTCCATGACGACCGGCGGCCGCTGTACGAGCAGGTCGTCCGCCGGCTGGGCGAGGGCGCCTTGCGGCAGGAGGAGGAGGCCGAGCGCAGCCGGGTCGAGGAGGAGCGCGCCGCGGTCGAGGCCTCGCTCCAGGCCCGCCGCGCCGCGCTCGCCACCGCCTTCGGCGACAAGCAAGCCGCCCTGGGAGAGGAGCTGCCCGGCCTGGGCTCGCTCCACGTCCTGGCCTCCTCCTTCACGACGCCGGCGCTCTCCCCCCTCGATCCCAGCCTGGTGCGGCTCCCCCACCGCGAGCTGCGGAGGCTGGCCGAGCGTGTCGGGCGCGAGGCCCGCAACGTCGACCTGCACGGCGCGGGCAGCCCCTGGCGCGCCCCCGATGGCAGCAGCCGGCCCAGCCTCGCCGAGGTGGACGGCGCCGGCCTGCTGGCCCTGGAGCAGCGCATCGAGGCCAGCCGCGAGGCCGCCGCCGCGCTGGACGCTTCCCGACAGGCGCAAGGCACACACGAGGACCCGGTCCGCCCGGCCGAGGCGCTGATCCAGGCGGCGATCGCCTCGCGGCCGGGGCGCGCCGATCCCTTCACCGCCCACTGCCTCGCCGCCTGGCTGAGCCACGCCGAGAACCCCCAGCTCCCCTCGCTGGCCGAGCAGCTCCGCCTCGCCTGGGAGGGCTCCGAGGCCTGGAGCGGCGAGCTGCCGGAGCGGGTCGAGTTCCCCGCCTCGCCCGAGCTCGAGCAGGCGCTGACCGTCGTGCAGCGAGGCGGGGTCAGCATCTTCCGCTTCCTCTCGCCCCAGTGGTGGAGCGCCCGCGGCCTGCTGCGCAGCCTGCTCTCGCGCTTCTGGCCGGGGGGTCAGGTCTTCCCGACGGCCCCCCTGCTGGCCGGCAAGGTCCAGCAGCGCACCGCCGCCACCGCCGCCTGGGCGGCGCTCGACCGCTGCGTGCAGGCCCTGGGCCTGGAGGTCCAGCTCGCCGACAGCGCCACGGCGACCGGGGCCGCCCGGGCCCTGCTGGCCGCCTGGGAGCAGGCCCGGCCCCTGGTCGAGGGCTGCCAGCTGCTGCGCGCCGCGGGCGCCTGGCCAGAGGAGCCGCGCCTGACCGCCTGGGAGGCCCGCCTCGACGCCCGCGCCCGCCTGCTGGCCCAGGCCCACACCCTCTCCGAGACGTTCGCGCCCGTGCGGGCCTGGCTGCCCTGGTGGCCCCCCTGCCCCAGCGGCGCGGAGCTGGAGGCCCTGCACCAGGCCTGGGCGATGGAGGCCCCCCGGGTCGCCCTCTCCGACCGCGCCATGGACGCCACCCTGCCGCTGGCCCGCGGCCTCGTCCAGCGGCTGGCCGACGACTCCTCCCGGCCCGCAGAGGAGCTCGCCTGGGCCGAGGCCGTCGAGCACGGCTGGGCCCGCCTCGGCATCGAGGCGATCGAGCGCCGCCAGCCCGGCGTGCGCGGCCTCGACCGCCCCACCCCCCACGGCGAGGTGGCCGAGGCCGAAGCCCGCCTCAGCGAGCTGAGCGAGGACCGGGGGCGCTTGCACGTCCTGCAGGTCCTGGCCCGCTGCGATCGCCTGCCCCTGCTGACCGAGGCCCGCCCCGACCAGCGCAAGCGCCGCACCGAGCTGCAGCGCGGACGCGAGCTGATGCTGCGCGAGGCCACCAAGCGCCGCAACGTGCTCTCCCTGCGCGGCTATGTGCGGCAGTTCTCGCCCCTGGGCCTGCTCCAGGCCCTTCCCGTCTGGCTGGTCTCGCCCGAGACCATGGCCATCCTCTTCCCCGGCGAGCCCGTCTTCGACCTGGTGATCATGGACGAGGCCAGCCAGGCCACCGTCGAGAAGGGCCTGCCCGCCCTGGTCCGCGGCCGACGCGCCGTCGTCGCCGGAGACGAGCGCCAGATGCCGCCCAGCCGCTTCTTCGAGCTGCGCACCGAGGGCGAGGACGAGCCCGGCACCGAGCAGACCGTCGCCGCCGACGCGCTGACCGCCGAGTCCCTGCTGGTCCTGGCCCGCGAGCGCTGCCCGCACCGCGGCCTGCGCTGGCACTACCGCTGCCTGTACGAGGAGTTGATCGCCTTCAGCAACCACGCCATGTACGGCGGCGAGCTCTTCACCATCCCCTCGACCCACACCCCCCGGGCCACCCCGGCGATGCGCTGGGTCGCCGTGCCCGACGGCGCCTACGAGGCCGGCGTCAACCGCATCGAAGCCAACGCTGTCGTCGAGGAGCTGGCCCGCTCGATGCGCGAGCATCCCGCCCTCTCCCTGGGGGTCATCACCTTCAACGTGCAGCAGCAGCGCGCCATCCAGGACGCCATCGACGCCCGCTGCGGCGCCGACCCCGAGTTCTCCGCCGCCTGGTCGAGCGCCATCGCCCTGGACGAGCTCGATCGTCGGCCCTTCATCAAGAACCTGGAGAGCGTGCAGGGCGACGAGCGCGACGTGATCCTCTTCTCGCTGGGGCACGCCCCCATCGAGCGCCGAACCGGGCCGCTGAAGGGCCAACGGACCGTGCCGGCGCGCTTCGGACCGCTGGGTCAGACCGGCGGCGAGCGGCGGCTGAACGTGGCCGTCTCGCGGGCCAGGCAGGCCTGCGTGATCGTCTCCAGCTTCGAGCCCGCCATGCTCTCGGTCGCCGAGTCCAAGAACGAGGGCCCCCGCCTGCTGAAGGCCTTCCTGGAGTATGCCTGGGAGCTGACCCGCGGCCAGCGCCACCAGGCCGAGCGCACCCTGCACCGGGTCCGTTCGGGCAGCCTCGGCGCCGTCGCCCAGGGGCCCGCCCGCCCCTCGCTGGGCGCCCCCTCGCTGGCCTCGCAGATCGCCCTGGCGCTGGAGGAGCGCGGCGTCGGCTACGATCTTGACGTCGGCAGCAGCGGCTTCCGCGTGCCCCTGGCCATCCAGGACGCCCAGGACCCGACCCGCTGGACGGTGGCGGTGCTCACCGACGAGGGGCTCGGAGCCGAGGACGTCGACGAGGCCCACCGCCACCGCCCCTCCGTCCTGCGCGCCCGGGGCTGGCAGGTGCTGCGGGTCGACGCCCGGAGCTGGGATCGCGACCGCGGCGCGGTCCTGCGGCGCTTGCTCGCGGCGCTCCCGGTGCGCCAGGATGCCTCATGATCCTCGCGCTGCTGACCACGCTCGCCCTGGCCCAGACCCCGGAGGGCTGGACCATCGCCGACCCACCCGAGGAGCGCTGGCAGGACCAGGAGATCGACCGAAAGGTGCTGCTGGAGGGCACCGCCTACACCCCCGCCAAGGGCAAGTTGCGCCTGGGGCCCTTCAAGCAGTCCTGGGCCGTGCTGGACAACCTGGAGCTCTCCACCAACGCCGCCCTCTTCGCCGTGGCCGTGCCCAACGCCGCGCTGAAGGTCAGGGCCATCCAGACGGAGCCCGTCGACCTCTCGCTGCAGGCCGGCATCTACAGCATGGATCTGGGCCTGCTGGCCGGCATCGACGACGGCCAGGCCCGGCTGATGCCGCTGGGCTTCACCGCCTCCTGGGCCGCCAGCCGGCACCTGGGCCTGCACCTGGGCAGCACCTGGAACCTGCTGCGCCTGCGCGGCGAGCTCAGCACCGAGCAGATCGGCGACAGCATCGCCCTGGCCACCGGCACCGAGCTGGACCCCGAGATCCTGGCCGCCCTGCGCGAGATCGACGACGGCACCGACCTCTTCGCCCAGGCCGACTTCAGCCTCGTCCAGAGCAACCTCACCGCCGACTGGCGCCTCAACCGCCGCGACAGCCTCGTCTTCCGCAGCGCCACCTTCACCCGCCTCGACGGCAACGTCTTCGCCGGGGTCCAGACCGTCAGCGACGAGGAGGGCGGCGCCGAGGTCGAGGCCGGGCCCGCCGCCCGCGTCACCGTGCCCCTGGGCGAGCACATCAGCGCGCTGGTCAGCCTCTCCTGGCAGCTGTCCTGGGAGCGCTTCCACCTGCGGCTGGGCATCCCCTTGCAGACCGGCGGCACCTGGGCGGCGGCCATCCCGCAGGCGGTGTCGATATACTGGCTGCTGGGTCCGATCGGAGGGAAGAAGGAATGAGCGTTCCGGTCTTGGTTCTCTCGGCGCTCCTGCTGCCAGCCCAGGCCTCCCGCCCCGGCGAGGCCCGCTGCTCCCCCTCGCCCTGGTTCAGCGCCCGGGCTGTGTTGGACGTCTCCGGGTTGCCGGAGGGCGTCCAGGTCGACTCGACCGGCCCCCTGCCGCGGCTGAGCAACCCCGGCAGCACGCCGCTGGTCCTCTTCCGGGACGACAGCAGCCCGCGCAGCCTGCCGGCCGCGGATCTGCCTTGGACCGGGTTGCCCCTGCGGATGCCCGTGGCGCGCCTCGTTGACGGACAGTCCTTCCACTACTTCGAGAGCGGCGTGCCCATGGAGGGCAAGCAGCACCTCAAGGGCTGGCAGAACCCCTTCGGCCAGACCAGCGAGCTGCTGCCCGTCCCGCCGGCCACGCTCAGCCCCGCGGGCCCCGGTCGGCCCGAGACGCTGGACCCCATCGGGCCCGAGCCCTTCGAGCTGCGGGTCTACTGGGGGGCCGAGGAGCGCAGCCTGAAGGGCGAGTGGGTCTACGCACCAAACGCCGACTACGACGCCACCGCCTGCATCAGGCCCTGAGGAGAGCATGCACCGCATCTACAAGATCAGCTTCGCTTCGGTCTACCCGCTCTACATCACCAAGGTCGAGAGGAAGGGGCGCACCCGGGAGGAGCTGGATCAGGTGATCCTGTGGCTGACCGGCTTCGACGCGGCCGAGCTGGCGCGCCATATCGAGGACAAGACCACCTTCGAGGACTTCTTCGCGGCGGCCCGGTTGAACCCGAACGCGGCGCTGATCACCGGGGTGGTGTGCGGGGTGCGGGTGGAGAATGTGGAGGATCCGCTGATGAAGAAGATCCGGTACATGGACAAGCTGGTGGACGAGCTGGCCAAGGGGAAGGCGATGGGGAAGGTGCTGCGGGGGTGAGAGCTCCAAACCAGATGCACAGTGGTCGCCGGATCACTTCCGTAGTGGAGTGGGTTCGCCAATGACGAGGCCCGCCACTGCCTCAACGGCTGGCACCCCCCGCGGCCCTCTTTGCGCCTTGGCGTCTTTGCGCGATCCTGGCGCGTCTCCAACACGAGCTCAGCCTGGGGGGAAGGGCTCGTCTATCAGGAAGGCAGGAAAGCAGGAAAGCAGGAAGCAAGCCCGACGAAAACTCGGGACTCCAGGAGTGAAGGAGGAAGGACTTTCCTGCATTCCTCTCTTCCTGCATTCCTCAGCACGTGCGGACAGCGCTCGGCCAAGACCAACCTTTCATTCCACCCTCTCTCGCAGGTCAACAACCTCTCAGTTGCTCCGTGCGGCCTTCGGCCCGTATGGCCTCCTGGTCCACGTTCCGGTGCTCGCCAAAGTCACGGGTCAACACCCTCGATCATGGGCGGACAGAAGTCGGCGTTGTAAATCACAATCGGTCGTTGCGTCCGCAATCCGGGCCTCGATCGGCCCCCCGGCCCCCGAACTGCCCTCAGAAACGGCTGCTACGTCCGAAACGGACCGATCTCGCGGACGTAGCGCCTCTCTCTGATTCACAACGGCCCACTGCGTCCGCTCACTTCCTGCTTTCCTTCCCTCCTGCCTTCCTGATGGCCGAGTCCCGCCCCTTCCGAGCCCGCAGCAATTGCTCCGCGAGATCCGTGATCACCCAGTCTTCGACCATGAGGCCGTCCTCAAGCCGGCTGACCACCATGTCCCGCCACACGATCGACCTCCCCGTCGCCGGGAAGCCCAGAAACGCCCCCGAGTGAGTGGCACGCAGCGTCCTCTGCCAGGCCACCCGGTCCCCGGCCTCAACCAGGATCTCCACCTCGACCTGCACGTCCGGGAACGCCTTCCGGTAGGACTCGACGAGCCTGCGGACCAGCGCGTGCCCGCCCGTCGCGACCTGGTCAGTGATGTGGGCCACGTAGCTGGGACCGAAGTACTCGCCGATGGCGTCGAGCTCGCCTCCGACGATCAGGGTAGCGTTGGCTGCGATGATCCTGGAGGAGAGTGATGCGTTCATGGAGGGCGCTATATCCGGGCTTCAGGGGGAGAGCATATCCACAAAGACATCCACAAATATCCATTCCTGGTGACAATCTGGGGCTGTTGAGCTAACAATCCGGTATCCATGGACCTCGAAATGGATCCTGCGACTGGTCAGCTCCCCTGACGAGTTCAAGGGCCGCTGGAGCGCTTTGGGCACGCTTACGCCCGAGCGGCTGACCATGGACCTCGTCGAAGCCAACCTGCTGGAGCGCCACGGCCGCGGACGAGGCACCTGGTATCAGCCAACCAGCAGGGCCCGCACCCTGGAGTGAGTCAGGCCCGGTCGACCCCAAAGTGATCCCCGCAAATCTGCAGCGCTTGCCGGGTGATCCCCCAATTTTTGCAGCGGTTCGAGGGTGAAACGGGCTCCGCGAGCAGGCCCACCGACCTATCATCAACCACTTAGCGCACAGCTCCTCGCAGAAGCGCCCCAAGGCACTGCATTTTTCGGGGGTTCACCTCCCGATCGCTGCATTTTTCGGGGGTTCACCCTCCTCCGGACGTCCCACGGCACCTGATCCACCCGAGCCTGGACCGCAATTCGTCCAGATCCTCTGTGCGCGCCGTGTTGGGGTGGCGATGCCCAGCTCGCGGGCCGACTGCAGCGCGTACTCCCGACTGCCGCTGCTCCAGCAGTACAGCTCAGCACCCTGCGCATGCAGCCCCTGCACTCGCCCCACCATGGCACCGATCGCGATTCTCTTCGATCCGAACGAACGGACCAGGGTGTCGTCGATATCCACGAAGATGGCAGGGGTCCGGTTCCGCTGGGTCATGTCCTGAGTGTACCTCAACCGCGACCGAGAACCCGCCCTCTCAGCCCGGCACCTCCTGCTGCACCTTGTCCGACCCGAGCGCGCACAGTCGATCCGCCAGCGCCTTGGCCTCCACCGGATCCACCTCGGGATGCTCCGCCCGCGAGATCAACAACCACCCGCGCGGCTGGCCGGTGGAGGGGTCCACGCCCTGCATGGCCTCCCACAGCGCCGAGACCGGCGCCCAGTGCGGCGGGTACTTGAAGCGGGCCACGTCGAGGATCAGCACCAGGTCGCGCTCGGCGTGCCAGGCCCCGACGGGCGAGTAGTGCCCGGTGCCGGTCTGGCCCAGGCCCGCCCGGTCGTAGGCGGCGACGAGGAAGGGCCCCAGGGGAGCGCGAACGGAGGCCTCCAGGGCGGCGCGGAAGGCGGCTTCGTTCTCGGGGAGGGCCCGCTGGAGCTCGACGGCGCCGCCGTTGCAGCGGGCGAGGCAGGCCACCTCGTCGAGCACGAGGCCCTCGGCGGCGGCCAGCTCCAGGGACTTGCAGCAGTCGAGCAGCTCCTCTCCGAACCAGCGCCAGGGGCCCTTCCAGTTCCGCCCGGGATCCACCCCCAGCGCGTTGAGGACGGTGACCAGGGTGCCCTGGCCGCACCAGGCCGGCTGGGCCTGGGTGTGCAGGTTGGCCACCAGCGGAAAGAAGGCCTGTCCGGTGCCGGCCAGCAGCACCTCGGCGAGCAGGGCGCGGCCCTCGGGGCTGCTGAAGTCCACCAACCCCGGGGGCAGAGGTCGTCGATACAGGCTCGGCGTGCTCATCGCTCAGCCCCGCCGCCGCTCGAACTCCTGCATGAAGTCCACCAGCGCCTGCACGCTCTCCAGCTCGATCGCGTTGTACAGGCTGGCCCGGATCCCCCCCGCGCTGCGGTGGCCCTTCAGCGCGGCCAGCCCGGCGGCCTCGGCCTCCTTCACGAAGGCGGCGTCCAGCTCGTCGGTGGGCAGGCGCCAGGTGACGTTCATCCAGCTGCGGCTGTCGGCCTGGGCCCGGGGGGTCCAGAACGCGCTGCGATCCAGCTCGGCGTAGAGCAGCTCGGCCTTGGCGCGGTTGCGCACCTCCATCGCGGACAGTCCGCCCAGCCCCTCGATCCAGGCCAGCACCCGCTCCAGGGCGTAGATGCCGAAGGTGTTGGGGGTGTTGTACATGCTGCCGTCGTCGACGTACAGACCGTAGTCGAGGATGGCGGGCAGGCCCTGGGGGAGGGCCGCGGCGGTGCGGCGGGACTGTTCGACGGCCCAGGGGGAGAGGATGACGGCGGTGACGCCGCTGGGCCCCAGGTTCTTTTGGGCGCCGGCGTAGATCAGGTCGTGGGCGGCGACATCGAAGGGGCGGCAGCCGATGTCGCTGGACATGTCGACCACCAGCGGCACCGGGCTGCGCGGCGTGCGATGGAACTGCGTGCCGTAGATGGTGTTGTTGGTGGTGTAGTGCAGGTAGGTGGCCTCGGTGCGGACCTGCAGCTCGGCGTCGGTGGGGATCCGGCGGAAGTCGACCGTCTTGCCGTCGAAGGCCCAGACCGCGTCGCCCACCCGGCGGGCGTCCTTGAAGGCCTTGCTGGACCAGGTGCCCGTGCCGACGTAGTCCGCGGCCCCGCCCGCGCCGATCAGGTTGAGCGGCACCTGGTGGAACTGCTGGGTGGCCCCGCCTTGCAGGAAGAGCACGGCGTAGTCGCTGGGGATGGCGAAGAGGCTGCGCATCCGGGACATCGCGCTGTCGATGACGGACTGGAAGACCTTGCCGCGGTGCGAGATCTCCATGATGCCTGCGCCGCCGCCGCGGAAGTCGACCAGGGCGTCGCGCAGCTCTTCGAGCACGGGGAGGGGGAGGGAGGCCGGGCCGGCCGAGAAGTTGTGGATGCGGGCCATGGGGGGCTCCTAGGCGTGGACGATGGGGAGAAGCGAGCTTGCCAGCACGGCGGGGTGGGCGTCCAGCGCGGCCATCACCTCGGCCGAGGGGGCCTGGTCGACCTGGATCCGGGCGCAGGCGGCCGCCCCGGTGAAGATGATGTTCTCCATCTGCTGGACGTTGATGCCGGCGCGGCTGAGCACGTCGAGCAGAGCGGCCAGCACCCCGACCCGGTCCTGGTGGCGCACGACCAGCAGGTGGGTGGCGGGCGTCTTCACGGCGATGTTGACGCAGTTGGGGACCTCGCCGCTCTCCCGGTAGACGGTGACGATGCGGACGACCTCGTCGCCGACGGCCTCGCTGGCCTGGTCGGTGCTGGCCCCGATGTGGTGGGTGCCGTAGACGGCGGGGTTCTGGCCGATCGGGTCGGCGAAGGCGCCGTCGGCCGCGGGCTCCTCGGCGAAGACATCCAAGCCGGCGCGCAGGCCGCGGCTCTCGATCGCGCGGAGCAGGGCGGCCTGGTCGAGCACCTCGCCCCGGCTGGTGTTGACGACCAGCGCGCCGGGCCGCAGCGCCTCCAGCAGGTCCAGCCCGACGAGGTTGCGCGTCTCGGGCCCGAGCGCGAGGTGGATGGAGAGGGCGTCGGCCCCGCGGCAGGCCTCCAGCGGCGTGGCGCAGAAGAGCACGCCCAGCTCCGCCGCCGCCTGGGGAGTCAGGGAGCGGCTCCAGGCCTTGATCTTCATCCCGAAGGCCTGGGCGCGGAGGATGACCTCCTGCCCGATCTGCCCGACGCCCAGCAGGGCCAGGGTCCGCCCGGCCAGGCCGCGGGCCTTTCCGAACTCCTTCTTCTGCCAGCTCCCCTGCCGCAGCGACAGCACGTTGTCGGCGATGCGCCGGTCCAGGTTGACCAGGTGCCCGATCGCCAGCTCGGCCACGGCGACGGCGTTCTTGCCGGGGCAGTTGCTGACGTAGACGCCCCGGGCGCTGGCCGCGGCGAGGTCGATGGTGTTGACCCCCGCCCCGGCCCGGATGACCAGGGAGAGGGAGCGGCCGGCGGCGAGGTGGGCGGCGCTGACCTTGGTGCTGCGCACCACCAGCACATCGGGGTCCAGCCGGGCGATGGCCTGGGCGAGGGCCTCGTCGCGCAGCGAGGCGTCGGCGGTGACGGCGCAGCCGCGGTCTTCGAGGGTGTCGACCACGGCTTGGGAGAGGTTGTCGGCGATGAGGACGCGCATTCGGGCTCCGAGGCCCGAGATCGTGACGCTTGCTGACGCTCGACTCGGGCCGGGATGGGCGATGGGGGATGGCGAACCCCACTAACGCCCGAGAGGCGCGGAGACGCCATGGCCCGCCTGGTCCTGGTCCACGACGACGAAACGGCCCGCCAGCCGACCCTCGACCTGCTGGAGCGCCAGGGGCACCAGGTCCTGGGCGTGCCCAGCGCCGAGCTCGGCCAGGCCCTGGCGGCTCGTCGCTACGACATCGTCGTGGTCGGGCTGGGCGGCCTGCTCGGCTCGGGGGTCGAGCTGCTCAGCCTCGCCCGGCGCTACCAGCCCGACTGCGCCACCATGCTGCTCGGCGCCCCCGCCGACCTCGGCACGGTCATCGACGCGGTCAACCGGGCTCAGGTCTCGCGCATCGTCCGCGAGGGCGCCGGCGAGGACGGCCTCGTCCGGGCCGTGCGCGAGGTGATGGGCGAGCGCGAGGACCTGGTGGGGATGCTCGGCCGCCGCCGCCTGGAGCTGGAGCGGCGAGAGGCCCAGGCCCTGCGGCACGCGCTCAGCCCGGAGCTGCTGCACATCGCCGTGCAGCCGATCGTCGACGCCGCAAGCCACGAGCTCTTCGCCGTCGAGGTGCTCGCCCGCAGCCAGCACCCCTCCTTCCGCTCGACCCCGCAGCTCGTCGCTGCCGCCGAGCGCCACCAGCTCCTCGACACCCTCACCCACGGCGTCGTGCAGCGCCTCGCCGGTCAGATCGGCCTGCTCCCATCGCAGGCGCGCATCTTCCTCAACCTCCACCCCGCCGAGCTGGAGAACGCCAGCCGCCTGCTGGGCACCCTCGCCCCCCTCTTCCCCCACGCCCACCGCGTCGTCATCGAGATCACCGAGCGCGGCGCGGCGCCCAAGGTCGACGCCTGGGTCCGCGCCGTCGAGGAGCTGTACAGCCACGGCTTCGCCATCGCGCTCGACGACCTGGGCGCCGGCAGCGCCTCGCTGCGCATGCTGGCCGAGCTGCAGCCCCACTTCCTGAAGATCGACCTCAGCATCGTGCGCGACGTCGACGTCGAGGCCAGCAAGCAGCGGCTGGTCAGCCTGCTCTGCCAGTTCGCCGTCTCGGCGGATGCCAAGGTCATCGCCGAGGGTGTCGAGACCCGCCCCGAGGCCGAGGAGCTGGCCCGCTGCGGGGCGCATTACCTGCAGGGCTACCTGTTCGGGAGGCCGGCGGAGCCTGCGCTGGCGGGCTGAGTTGTGGGCTACACTGGGCGGGGAGGTGCCCGATCCGCCGCGTATTGTACGAGGAGCACCTCGCCCTGTAGCGAGAGACCGGCCTGAAGCACGAGCTCTGCGACGGCGAGGTCCTGGCAATGGCGGGGGGCTCGGCCGACCACGCGTTGATCGCTGGCAGGCTCAACGCGGCGCTGACCGTGGCCCTCCGCGGCGGCCCCTGCCGCCCCTTCGGCTCGGACTGGAAGCTCTGGCTCGAGGACTCCCAGCGGGCGGCCTACCCCGACCTCTCCGTCGTCTGCGGGCCGATCGAGCGCCCGCCCCACGACCCCGACGCAGCCACCAACCCCGTCCTCGTCGCCGAGGTCCTCTCACCCAGCACCGAGGCCCACGATCGCGGCCCCAAGGCAGGCGACTACCGCCGCCACGGCAGCATCCAGACCCTGCTGCTGCTGGACTCGCAGCGGGTCCACGTCGAGGTCCAGACCCGCAACCCCGATGGGAGCTGGACCCTGCGCGACCACGGCCCCGGCGGGCGGATCGAGCTGTCCGCGCTGGGCATCGTGGTCGAGGTGGACGCGCTGTACGAGGATGTGGAGTTCCTGCGGCCGGCGGGCTGAGGGGAGGAGCGCAAACGACTCAGCGAAGGGTGAACTCGGGCGATTAGCGGTCGTCTCCCGAGTGGGTCCGTCAGCTCTGTGTTCACTCGCAAGGTCCGAGGATCGGGGAGCAGGGCACCTCGTCAACCGGGTTCAGCAGCGCCTCCCAGAGGCTGCCTTGGGGGACCTCGGCGCCGAAGCAGTGGACCTCGCCGTCTTCGTTGAGGGCGCAGGCGAAGTCGGCGCTGGTCTGGACCTGGACCCAACCGGAGGAGGTGGGGACGGCATCGGGAATCCAGCGCAGCACATCACCCCAGCCTGCCAGGTCTGAATCATATGGCTCACCATCAAAGTGGTCCCACTTCCAACATTCAATCGTACTGTCCACCGTTACTCCGCAACTGGCGTATGTAGTGGAATCCACCTGGATGAAGCTCCGTTCCGACGGGGTTGGCACCACAGACCCCCAGCAGGTGACCTCACCCAAGCTGTTCCAGGCACACGCATGCGTGGACCCGCCGGAGACATGCTGCCAATCACTGCCATCGGGAAGGTACTCAAGAAGGTTCGTCTCCTGGTAGTAGTCGTAGCCCGAAGTGTAAGCACAGTTCTCCTCCTCGTGCCGTGCGTGGAGGACACCGAACTCGTCGATGAGGATGATGCAGGCGCGAGTGATTGCAATCTCCTTCGCCCGATAGTCGTGTGTGCCTGGCACACCGAAGGCGGCGGGCCAACAATGGGCATCTCCCGCCGGACTGATACCACAGCCCATCTCCCAGTTTAGTGTCCATTGTGTGAAGGGGAGCGCTGCTGGGTCTGGCTGACACTCATCTCGTGAAAACGTTGGCGCTTCATAGCCCTCGAACATCCAGCACTCAACACCGCCATGAGCGTTCTCTGCACAGAGCATTTCACCGTAACAATCAACAGCCACAGCGTCCAGATCAACAACAAAAGGCTCAATCACTCCACTCGACACACAGGCGACTCTTCCACCTTCAAGAACCGCACAGAAGCGGCCTCCCGTCACGCAGAGGTCCAACACTCGCGGGGCCTCGCCCGGCTTCGTCTCAGGGGCACAGGCAAGGAGGCCGATGGTGGCGATGCCAATGACCTGGAGCAACAGCATGGTGCGATCGGTTCGGTTCATCGGGCAGCCCCCTCGCTCGCGTCGGTCAAGATGGCCACCGGGCACTGGGCCACAGCGGTTTCGCACTTGCGCAGTCGGAACCAGGCATAGTGGAAGTCCTCGGACCCGAGGACCTGCTCCCCGTGATCCATCACCGCGTCATTCCAGCCCTCCCACCGCCACCGTCGGAAGCTGCTCTGCCGGTAGCCGTTGGCGTCGACCGGCCACCCAAGTCCACCTTCGGAGACCTGCGGCACCAGGGGTACGAACTCGTAGCCTCGACCGTGGGTGTCGTAGAGAAACATGTCTGCCTCTGGGGCGCCAAGGTTGGGATCGGTCTCTGGAAAGGAGGGAGAGTCGACCCAGGTTGGGTGCAGGCAGGTGTCGTCCGCATACTGGTCGAGCCAGGCGAACCAGAGGTACCTGTACCCCGCCTGCCCCTGGTCCAGCATAGTCAGCCGGCTGCGCAGGGTGAACCGAACCAGGGTCAGACCCTTGGCATTGTGTACAAACGTCCCCTGGTCGCTGGCCAGGGAGAGCAGCCAGGCGACCCGGCGGAAGGTGAACCATGCAGGACGACGCCAGGCTCCCCGGGCGGCGAAGTTGAGGTACTCGCCTGGGGCCGCCAGGTCGTTGTGTAGGCCCGTGGCAGCGATCTTGCTGGTCCAGTTGGTGAGGTTGCCGCTATCGTCCAGGTTGAGAGGCTGTTGATAGGGGCTGTTCCAACAGGCTCGAGCGATGCCGCTGGCACGCAAGACCACGCAGAGGCGGGCCAGCATGGCAGCCTGGAGGGTTGGCGTTGCGCCCTCGTAGTAGGGGGCCTCAATCTCCGCATCCTCCATGCCCTCAGGCCATGCCGCTGGAAAGGCGAACTCGCCCACCGTGCGCTCCAGCACGAATCCAGCGTCGGCGAGTCCCTCTACGACCACCCCTTGAAGCAGGTCCAGGTCCGCCTTCATTCGGATTGCGTCCTGGTAGTACGGCACGCCAGAAGTTGTATCACCGGCCGTGCGCGCCTCAGTACTATCAGAACCAGAAGGCGGCCGGGCATTGTAATCATGATACCAATGCAAGCCCACCCGATGCACCAGGTCGGTCACTTTCGGATCCATCAGCTCGTCGCTATCGGTCACCAGCGGCGGCCAGGCATAGCCAGCGGCCCAGCAGGACAAGACCCACTCCCGAGTGGAGTCCGGAAGCGTGGTGGCCCCTCCACTGTTCACATAACTGGCCCATCGCTGCTGATCCCGGAACGCAAGGCGGTGGGCACCCGTCACTCCCACTCCGATCGTGTCGCGTAGCCACTCCACACGGGCCGCGTAGTTGTCGACGACACAACACCCTTCGGGCGCGAGGCACCGGTTGAACCGGGTCTCGGTCCGCACGCTGGGGTGCCATGAAGAAGGCTCTGCTGCTTTGAATCGGATGCCTGGCAGCAAGGCTCGAAAGGGCTGGGCCAACAAGGTCATGTAGCGGTTCGCTTCGAGCTGGCCAGCGGCCAGGACCAAGGGATCGTCCGTGTCCGGGGGAACCGGGAAGAGCCCATTCAGCTCGTTGCCGAGCTCGACCGTCTCGATGGTCGCGGTGACAGCGCGAAACCCGAAGAGCCTCTGCCAGGCACGATTCAGCGCCGCCAGGTGCTCCGCCACTCCCTGGGCGAACGCGGCGATGCCCAGCGACTTCCGGCGCGCACACTCGCGGCTGTACACCGTACTGGAACCGGGATCATCCTCCCGCGTCGGCCAGACGTGGATCGCGAAGCGCTCAAAGACCCGCTCACCGGCGGTGGGCCGGCCATGGTCATGGTCCCAGTAGAACGGGTCCCAACCTTCGGGCGAAGGCACGCGGATCCCGAGCTGCCATTGCGGGCGATTGTCGAAGACATCCGTCCAGGAATTGCCGTCAGCCAGAGGGAAGAGCCTCTCCAGGTCCTCCAATGCCCCTCTGCTCGCGAAGTTGAAGGTGCTGCCCCCCCCAGCATCAAAGGGGGTGATGCTCATCCGGATCCCGGCGACCAGGCAGGCGAGGATCAGCTCGGTGAACGAGGCCAGGCGGGCCCGCTCGTCGGCCCGCAGCGCCTCCAGGATGTCGGCCGGCGCCAGCACCATCGAGCCCTTGTAGGCGTTCTCGTCAGCCGCGAGCGGAAAGAGGGAGCCCCACCAGATGTCCCGGTACTTATTTCGGCGGATCGAGCCGGCTCCCATGTCCAGGAGATCACCGATGATTTGGTCGGTGCGGCCCCAGACCCGCTCATCCACCTCTCGGACCGGGCAGGCTGGCTCGGCCACTCCGAAGAAGTCGCTGGGTGCCAGATCTGCCTCCGGCTCGTCGTCCTGCCGGTCTTCACGGAAGCTCTTCCCGGGTCCGACCGAGTCTTGGCCGAAGCCTCGAACCAATCGGCTCAAGCGACGGGCCAGCTCTTCGTCCTGATCCGGGCCCCCGCAGTGAGGACGGACTCCAGCCGCGCGGGTGGCGTCCAGGACCTCCCGCAGCGTGACGGCTCGACTCGAGCCGGGCACGGTGAAGGGCCGATCCAGACACGGAAGCTGGGCCCGCATCTGGGCCTGCGGAACGGACAGCCACCGCCCCGCTCGCCGCGAGAAGAACCGCGCCTGGGCCAGGTCGGTCGGCATCCCCGACCTCAGCAACAGAAGGGCCGACAGGCCACGGCGATGCTCAACTGCCCACGATCGCCGACCGTTCCGTTGCCCGTCGCGTTGGTCCGGTACTGCAGGACCAGTCGGATCCGCCGTCGACCCAGGCGCGCGCGATCGGAGTACGGCGAGGAGAGGACGTAGTCTTCGGTGCTGACCAGGGGGAGCACCACGTCGGTCGGAGGTGTGGGCCCCCACTCCCCATCCTGGTACTTGTATTGGAGGGAGACCCGACACTCGAAGGCGCCCGTCCGGCCCCGCAGCTCCAGGTGCACCATGATGTCCTGCAAGGCGGGGCCCAGCTCCTCCAGCGCCGCGCAATCCAGGATCCGCTCGTCGAACAAGGTGTCGCTCACCGTCGTGGCGATGATCGTCTCGTTGTTGAGCAGCTCGAACCAAAGGACCCCCGAAGGAAGACTACGAGCCCCCCCCCCCAAAGCCGTTGTTGTTGCTGTTGTGGCCACAGCCCATGTCGACCTCCTGAGTGGTCCTTCGAGCGTACAGGAACCTCGTGGCGAACGCAAGCTCGACCTGAGGGGACCCGTGTCCTCCTCAACTTTCCACCCCGGCGAGCTGGACCGGCCCAAGGTCAACGCCGGGGTCATCGCGGCGGACGTTGAGACCGCCCCGCGACGCGAGGCTGGGCCGTGGGCTACACTGGGCGGGGAGGTGCCCGATGGGTGAGCCTGCATTCCGCCACCTGGACTACGAGGAGTACCTCGCCCTGGAGCGAGAGACCGGCCTGAAGCACGAGTACTGCGACGGCGAGGTCCTGGCCATGGCGGGGGGCTCGGCGGATCATGCGTTGATCGCGCTCAACCTCGGTACCCTGCTACGGGTGGCCCTCCGCGGCGGCCCCTGCCGCCCCTTCGGCTCGGACTGGAAGCTCTGGCTCGAGGACTCCCAGCGGGCGGCCTACCCCGACCTCTCCGTCGTCTGCGGGCCGATCGAGCGCCCGCCCCACGACCCCGACGCAGCCACCAACCCCGTCCTCGTCGCCGAGGTGCTCTCACCCAGCACCGAGGCCCACGACCGTGGCCCCAAAGCCGGCGACTACCGCCGCCACGGCAGCGTCCAGACCCTGCTGCTGCTGGACTCGCAGCGGGTCCACGTCGAGGTCCAGACTCGCAACGCCGATGGGAGCTGGACCCTTCGAGACCACGGCCCCGGCGGGCGGATCGAGCTGCCCGCGCTGGGCATCGTGGTCGAGGTGGACGCGCTGTACGAGGACGCCGAGCTGCTGCGGCGGTAAGGTCTGAAGGGCCTCCGCCGGGGTGGAGCGCGCAACGGCTTGGTCGCCTCTACGCGATCGACCGGCTCTCGGAGGAGGACAAAACCTGCCTTCCTGATTCAGAAATGGGACTTCTGTCCTCCCCGTGGTCTCGAATCGGTCGATTCTCGGGGGTCAGTCACGCGAATCGGACACAATCTGACCGAACCGAGCCTCAATGCAGGCGAGTTTGCGCCCGATGGAGGACCGAACCCGCCATCCTGTTTCAGGAACGGGACTTCTGTCCGGTCTCCCTGCTCGGACCTCGGTGCCAGGTATTCGCAATTGCCATTTCGCCCGCGGCACCCCCAGCCGCAGGTTCTGGGCCGGGCAGGGTGCCGCTGGCAGGCGTGCCCGCCGTCCCCCCCGGCACGGCGGCGTCGCTCACCGGGCACACCTCGGGCCGACCAGGGCGAGCTGGGCCAGGTCTGAGACCCAGACGAAGCGCGAGGGTGTAGGCTGTGCCCATGGTCGCACCCCTCGACAAAGCTGAAGCCCTCGTCGCCGCGAGCCGCTCCTGGCTCGCGAGCGGCGGTGGGGTCGGTGGGGGCTCGGGTGCCAGGCGCGGAAGGCATGAGGAGTACCACCCGTATGGGACCTGCGCTTGGTGGGCGGGTGACGCGGACGTCGTGTCCCAGCGGAGGTATCGGTAAGAGGCTTGGACATGAGACACCTGAGGGAGCCGTCTCTCTAAACTCGGGGGCGGCGGTTGTCTCACCATCATTGACACGGAGGGCCCCCGCACCCCGGCCTGAAGATCCCCACAGCGGATCTTCGACTCCACACGACGGGTCGTTCGGGGCCGAAGATCCCTCCGGGGGATCTTCGCCGCGCGGGCCCCCCGCCGACCTCCCGCACCGCCCGCGTTATGCGCCCCCGATGCCCGAGCTCTTCGCAGGCAGCGCCGCCTACCCCGCCGATGGTCCCGGCTCCGTGCTGACCATCGGCAACTTCGACGGCGTGCACCTGGGCCACCAGGCGCTGCTGGCCCGGCTCGTCGCCACGGCCCGGGCCCGCTCGGCGCCCGCGGTGGTCTACACCTTCGAGCCCTCTCCCCGCGCCGTGCTGGCCCCCCAGCAGGCCCCGCCGCGCATCCACTGCTGGCCGGACAAGGTGCGGCTGCTGGGCGAGCACGGGGTCGATCGTGTCGTGGTGGAGCGCTTCACCCGCGCCTTCGCCCAGCACCCGCCGGAGTGGTTCGCCCACCAGGTGCTGGCCCGGCGGCTGCGCGCCCAGGCCCTGGTGGTGGGCTACGACTTCCGCTACGGCCGGGCCCGGGCGGGGGATGTGGCGGCGCTGCGGCAGACGCTGCCGGAGCTGCAGCTCGAGCAGGTCGAGGCGGTCGAGGTCGACGGGGTGGTGGCCAGCTCCTCCTCGATCCGGGCGCTGGTTGCGGCGGGCGAGGTGGCCCGGGCGGCGGCCCTGCTGGGGCGGCCCTACTGCATCCGCGGCACGGTGGTGACGGGCGAGGCCCGCGGGCGCCAGCTCGGCTTCCCGACCGCGAACCTGGAGTCCGAGGTGGAGCTGATGCCCGAGCACGGGGTCTACGCCCTGCGGGTGCGGGTCGACGACGGGCCACCCCGACCGGCGGTGGCCAATATCGGGATGCGGCCGACCTTCGATGGCCGGGTGCCGACCCTGGAGGTCCACCTGATCGACCACCGCGAGGACCTCTACGGCCGCGAGCTCTGCTGCGCCTTCGTCGCCCGCATCCGCGGGGAGCGCCGCTTCGACGACGTCGACGCCCTGGTGTCGCAGATCCGCGCGGACATCGAGACGGCCCGCAGAGAGCTCAGCACATGATCGGCGCCCGCACCCGACTGTACGGCTTGATCGGGCACCCGGTCCGGCACTCGCTCTCCCCGGCGATGTACAACGAGCTCTTCCAGCGCTACGGCCAGGACGCGGTCTACCTCGCCTTCGACGTCGACCCGGGCCGCGCCGGTCGGGTGGCCGAGGCGGTGCGCACGCTGGACCTGGCCGGGGTGAACCTGACGGTGCCCTTCAAGGAGGCGGTCCTGCCCGAGCTGGACCGGATGACCGTGGCCGCCGAGGAGGCCGGGGCGGTCAATGTCCTGACCCAGAAGGGCGGCGTGCTGATGGGCTTCAACACCGATGGCGAGGGGCTGGTGCGGCATCTGGAAGAGCACGGGGTGCCGATCGAGGGCCGCCGGGCGCTGATCCTGGGGGCGGGCGGCACCGGCCGGGCGGTGGCCTCGGCCCTGCTGGACCGGGACGCGGCCGGGGTGGTCCTGCTCAACCGCACGGTGCAGCGGGCCGAAGCGGCGGTGGGCGCGCTCAGCCGGCGTTTCGGTCATGTCCTGCTCGACGCGGCCCCCCTCAGCCCGGCGGCCTTCGCCTCCTACGCGCCCCAAGCCGACCTCGTCGTACATTGTACGGCGGGGGGCGGAGCCGAGCTGGTGGCCTCGCTGGACCCCTCGCTGCTGCCTGGGTCCGCGACCTGGATCGACGTGAACTACTGGATGCCGGACCCGCCGCAGCAGGCCGCCTGCGACGCCCTGGGGATCCGTTTTCACACCGGCCTGGGCATGTTGGTGCACCAGGCGGCGCTGGCCTTCGAGCTGTTCACCGGCAACCCGGTCGAGGCCGAGGATCTGGCGAGGATCCTGAAGCACGAACAGAGCCACGCATGAGCGGCGGGCCTCGCCTGGTGCTGGCCATCCCCGACCCCCGCGTCCGCCTCCGCCTCGTCGCCGCCCTGGGCGCCCGGGCCGAGCTGCACCCCCTGGCCAGCGGCGAGGACCCGGTGCGCTCCTGCCGCAGCCTGCGCCCCGAGCTGCTGCTGCTGGCCGTGCCCGCGACCCGCCCGGCCGAGGCCCTGGCCACCAGCCGGGCGATCAAGACCGAGCCGGGCGCGGCCCCCCGGGTGGTGCTGGTCGATCCCGAACGTCACACCCGCCATCCCCAGGCGGCCCTGGAGTCGGCCCTGGCCGACGGCTACCTCGGCCTGGAGCTCGACGAGGCCGCCCTCTGGGCCTTCCTGGACGAGGTCCGCCAGGGCAAGCGCCCCGTGCGCGCCGGCGAGCCCCCCAAGCGCGGCCTGCTGGCCCGGCTGCGGCGCTCGTGATCCTGGCCCTGGTGCTGGCCTGTTCGTCCACCACGGACAGTGGCAGCACCGAGGTCCCCTTCAGCCTCCCCCCTCATGTGGGCAGCTTCGTACAAACCCACCCCCTGCTTCGTCTGCACGGGGATCGCTTTAGGGTTCAGCTTCGCGCCGTGGACCCCGACTTCCGCTGCGATCGCGGAGAGTCCAGGCCCGAGCTCTGCGATCAGGACTACCGCGCCCTGGCCGCGAGCCTCTACCCGGGCACGGAGGCCGAGCTCTCGGACTGTGTGGACGACCTCTCCGAGGAGCTGCTGGAGCTGCGGGAGGAGGTCGAGGCCGGCACCGTCCTGTCAATGGTCCAGGCCGACAACGACGAGCTGGCCGCCCAGGTGCAGGCGCTGGTCGCGGCCCTGGCCGTGGACGAAGCAGAGCTTCACATCCTGGCCGGCCCGATGCAGGAGGAGGGCCAGCACCGTCGCATCGAGCTGACCATCGAACACCCCGTGCTGGGCGCCTTTCCGGCCCGCCTGCTGTTGCCCACCGGCGCCTGGCAGCGGGCCCCGACCATGCTGATGCTGCCCGGCCACCTGCCCGAGGCCGAGAGCCAGCTCGACGACCTCGCCCTGCTGCGGCACGGCCAGCGCCTCGCCGACGAGGGCTTCATGGTCCTCTCCCTGGCCTTTCGCGCCTACGATGCTGGCGAGCACGAGGCCCGGGTCACGACCGAGCTGCTCTGCGCCGGGGCTTCGTTGATGGCCCTGCGGCAGGTCGAGGCGGCCATCGCCCTGGAGCTGCTCGACGCCCTGCGCCCCGGCGACCTGCCGGCGGTGATGGGCCACTCCGGCGGGGCGGTCAGCGCCTTGCTGCTCGGCACCTGGGCCCCCACCGAGCGTATCGTCCTGGACGCCGTCGCCGACCGCTTTCTCAATGTGCAGCGCTCCAGCGACGGAGGCTCGGTGCAGATCCTCGACGAGACCGTGCCGGCGCTGGTCCCCTGGTGGGGCTGCCTGTACTCGCTGGGCCTGGACCTGGGGCTGCCGGATCTGAGCTGCGAGCGCGAAGCGGCGGCAGTGCCGCACCTGTACCAGGGCTACGGCTACGCCGAGGAGGACTGGCCGGAGCTGTGGGCCTTCCTGACCGAGGGCTGAGCTACAGCGCCCCGCGCAGCCGCATCAGCTCGACCACGGCCATGGCGTGGTCCACCCGGGCCTGCTCGACCGCCACCCGGGCGCTGTCCACCGCCCTCATGCTCTCCAGCACATCCTTCTGCAGGGCGCGGCCGGCCTCTTGCAGGACCCGCTCGGCGGCCAGGGTCTGTTCGGCGAGGTCCAGGTTGGCCCGCGCCAGCTCGACGGTGACGGCGGCCTGCTCGACCGCCCGGACCTGGGCCCGCACGCCCTGCACCAGGCTGCGCTCGGCGGACTCGCGCGAGATGCGCGCCTGGGCCAGCGAGGCCTCGCGCTGGGCGACCGCCCCCCGGGCCGCGCGGTTGCCCAGGGGGGTGCCGACCTGGCCGCCCAGGCTCCAGTCCAGCAGCTCGCCGCCGAAGACCTCGGCGAAGGAGCCCGAGAGCGAGGTCTCGTAGCCCTTCAGCGCCGTCGACCCGACCAGGGAGAGCGAGGGCAGCAGGGCGTGGCGGGCGTCGCGCAGGTCGAGGTCGGCGCTCTCTTCGGCCAGCCGGAGCTGCTGCAGGTCGAGGTTGCCGCGCAGCGCCTCCTCCGCGATGGCGGCGTCGTCGAGCTCGATCGCCGAGGGCTCGGCGGGCTCGCTGATGGCGCGGACCTCACCGTCCGGCGAGTCACCCAGCAGGACCTGGAGGCCCTCGGCCGCGGCGGCGGCGGCGGACTGGGCCTCGAGCAGGGAGCTGCGGGCCTGGACCACGGCGGCCTCGACCCGGGTGCGCTCGATCGGCGCGAGGCTACCGGCCTCGACCCGAGCGAGCACGATGCGCCGCTCTTCTTCCGCGACGGCGAGGCCCTGCTCGGCGATGGTCACCAGTCGCTGGGCGAGGACGAGGCCCCAGTAGGCGCTGGCGGTGTCGGCGAGCACCTGCTGCCGGGTGGCCAGGACGGAGAGGGAGGCGGTCTCGACGGCCTGCTCGGCGGCGCGGACGCCTTGCAGGTTGTAGCGGCGCGAGAAGCCTTCGAGCAGGTTCTGGGTCAGGCCCAGCGAGAGGTCGGTCGACCACTGCGGCTCGTCGCTCTCGACGACGAGGCCGGTGTCCCGCAGCTCGTAGCGGAAGCGGCTCTGGCTGGTCGTCAGGCCCAGGGTCAGCGAGGTGCCGGTCTGCAGGTACTGGCTGATCTCGGCGTCCGCGCTGAGGCTGTTGAAGCTGGAGAGCACATCGCCGAACTCGCGGGTCGCCTCGGAGCGGTTGGCCGAGTAGCCCAGCCAGCCGGAGAGCTCGGGGTCGAAGGTGCCCCTGGAGGCCAGCAGGGCGCCCCGCGCGCCGTCCGCGCTGAGCTGGCCGCCGAGCACCGAGGCGTTGCGGTCCAGCGCCTGCTGGAGCGCGTCGGCGTAGCTGAGATCCTCGGCGAAGGCGGTCAGGCTGAGCAGGAGGAGGAGCATCGACCGGGACTATCACGCCTCCGGGGCGGGGCGGTCCAGGATCTCTCCCAGCAGCGCCACGATCGCGGGGACGAGGCCGGGATGGGCCCAGGTCTCCGCGGAGAGCTCGACCCGAAGACCGCCCTCCCACCCCAGGACCGGCCCCGGCAGAGGCCAGCTCGCGAGGGCCTGGAGGAAGCGCTCGGCCTGCGGCGCGCTGGGGGGTTCGAGCGCGAAGGCCAGCGTACGGAGGTCCGGCTCGACCCAGGCGCGCAGGCGCTGGCCGCCGGGCAGCAGGCCCTTGCGGCTGAGGCGGGCGTCCCGCGTCCAGCGGTAGGGCGCCCGACCGCCCTCCAGCGGGCCGAAGACCCGATGCAGGACCTCGGCGACGCAGCCCGAGAGGGCCGCCTCCAGGGGCGCCCAGGCGCTGAGCCCGCGCACCAGCTCGGAGACGGAGAGGCGGGGAGCCGAGGGGGCCATGCCTGGGCCTCGTACATCCCAGGCCCGCCCCAGGACGCCGCTGTGGGCGTGGCGCAGGGCCGCGCGGCCGATGGCGACGACCTGCTTGAGGTCCTCGCCCCGCAGGTTGCGGCCGCCCGGGCTGCGGTGCAGCTCCAGCACGAACCAGCGCTCGGTGGAGGGGACCCTCCTCCAGGGCGAGCCGGACCTCGCCAGCGCCTTGGCCAGCGCGCGGCCGGCCAGGACCTCCAGCTTCCAGACCAGCTCCTCGTCCTCGCCCAGGTCGACGCTCAAACAGAGGCCCTTGACCCCCGTCCTGGGCAGGGGGCGGGTTGAGGCGAAGCCAGGGCCCCAGCCCTCGCTGGGCTCGACCTGGCGGTCCGGATCGTCGAGGGCGGCCTCGACCGCATCGGCCAGGGGCTGCGGGCAGAGGGCGACGAGGCAGGTCTGCAGGCGCGGCCGCAGGGCCGCCTCGTAGCGCTCGTGCAGGCGGCGGGCGCGGGCCCAGAGGTCTTCGGGCAGGCCGATGCGGGTGTCGCCGACGCCGGAGCTGCGCAGGAGCTCGCGCAGCTCGTCACCGTCTGGCCCGGGGCTGAGGCCGCGCAGCACATCATCCCAGCTCAGCACCGCCGCACCCGGGGGCACCCGCGCGGTCGCCGAGGCCTCCACCAGGCTGAGGATCCGCGCGCCGGGGAAGGCCGCGGCCAGGCGCTGGAGCTGCCCCTCGCTGGGGACGGCCGGGCCGACCTTGGCCTCGAGCACCACCACCCCCTCGTCCGCCTCGATCACGAGGTCGGCCACCACGAGGGAGGCGCCCGCCTCGACCCAGGCCCGGACCTGGGCCCGCACCCGGACGGGGGCCGAAGGGGCGATGCCCAAGGGCCTGAAGAGCGAGGCGGTCAGCGCGGCGTCCCGCTCGATCTGGCGCCCCAGGCAGAGGGTCAGGAAGTCCTCGCGAGGCAGGCGCGAGGCGGACTGGCAGAGACGGTACAGTCGCGGCAGGAATTCGTTCATCGAGACCTCGTCCCACACCTTAGCGCAGGCGGCGCGGCGGGCGACGAGGTGCTAAACCGGCCGGTCCACCCACCTGCTCCAGGAGCCCCATGTCCGCCACCGAAGGCCACGGCGCCGCCGCCACCCCCCTGACCGAAGACGACCAGCGACACCGCGGCTTCACCGTGCGGGCGGTCCTGACCGGCGCCGTGATGGGCGCAGGGCTCTCGCTCTGCAATGTCTACCTCGGCCTGAAGATCGGCTGGGGCATGAACATGTCGGTCACGGCGGCCCTGCTCGCCTTCGGGTTCTGGCAGATCTCCGTGCGCGCCCTCAAGCTGCGATCCTTCGGCGTGCTAGAGAACAACATCAACCAGACGGGGGCCTCGGCCGGCGCCTCGATCTCTTCGGCGGGCCTGGTCGCGCCGATCCCCGCCCTGGCGATGCTGACCGGGCAGACGCTGACCTACCCCCAGCTGGTGGTCTGGGTCCTCTCCGTGAGCCTGGTCGGCATCGTCGCCGCCATATTCGTGCGCAAGCAGCTGCTGGTCGACAGCGGGCTGACCTTCCCCGGGGGGGTTGCCACGGGCGAGACCCTGCGCGAGATGTACGCCCGCGGCAGCGAGGCCATCGACCGGGTGCGCATGCTGCTGGGCGGGGCCATCGCCGGGACCTTCAGCAAGCTGTTCAACCTGATCCAGACGCCGGCCCACCTCGTGCTGCCGGCCACGCTGGGGGCGGGCGGCAAGGTGGCCGGGGGCTACAGCCTCGCCAACCTGACCTTCTCGCTGGAGCCCTCGCTGCTGATGATCGCCACCGGCGGCATCGTCGGCCTGCGCGCCTCGCTCTCGATGGTGCTGGGCGCGGTGATCGCCTGGGGCTTCCTGGCTCCGTACGCCATCGAGATGGAGTGGATGAAGGCCGGACCGGCCGATCCGCTCCGTCCCTGGTTCGGCACGGGAGTACAGTGGCTGCTCTGGCCGGGTGTGACCATGATGGTGGTGGCATCGCTGACCAGCTTCGCCTTCTCCTTTCCCTCGATGTTCCGCGCCCTCAAGGGCCTGCGCGGCAGCGGCCCCCCCGCCGAGCGCGACCCGACCGATGTGGCGCGACCGGTGATGTGGGGCGCCCTGGCCGCGGTGCTGGTGGTCTCCACCATCCTGCAGGTGGGACTGTTCGAGATCAAGCCCTGGCTGGCGGCGGTGGGCGTGGTCTTCTCTCTGCTGCTGGCCGTCGTGGCCGGTCGGGTCTCGGGCGAGACGGGCGTGACCCCGGTCGGCGCCATGGGCAAGGTCACCCAGCTCGGCTTCGGCGTCCTCGATCCCAGCAACGCCGCCAGCAACCTGATGGCGGCCAACGTCACCGGCGGCGCCGCCAGCCAGTGCGCCGATCTGCTTCACGACATCAAGTCCGGCATGATGCTCGGCTCGTACCCCAAGCACCAGTACCTCGCACAGACCGCCGGCGTGGTCGGCGGCGCGGTGGTGGGCTCGGCGGCCTACGTGGTCCTGATCCCGGACCCGAAGAACCAGCTGTTGACCGACGAGTGGGCGGCGCCCGCCGTCGCCACCTGGAAGGCCGTCGCCGAGGTCTTCCAGCAGGGGATCTCCGCCATGCCGCCGATGGCGATGGAGGCGATGGCCATCGCCGCGGCGGTCGGCGTGCTGCTGACCCTGGCCGAGAAGCTCGGCCCCAAGCAGCTGACCCGCTACCTGCCCAGCCCCGTCTCGCTGGGCCTGGCCTTCACCATCCAGGCCTACGTCGTGATCGCCTTCCTGCTGGGGGCGCTGATCATGGAGGGCTTCCGCAAGGTCTCCCCGACCAAGACCGAGAAGTACGGGATCGTGCTCTGCGCGGGCGTGATCGCCGGTGAGAGCCTGATCGGGGTGGGCGACGCCTTCGTGAAGATGTTCGGAGGCTGAGGGCCTCAGCCTGTGTCCGGCCTCAGCCTGCGTCCGCCGGGATCCACCACGGGCAGGAGGGATCCAGCGACAGGGCCGGGCCCAGGTGCAGGCTGAGCCGGGAGCTCCGCTGACGGCTCAGGCAGGGCTCGTCGCCCGCCGTACACCCCGCCGGGAGCTCGGTCCTCGTCTCGACGATGCGCTGCCCCCAGTCCTGATCCAGGCCTCCGTTGGCCCGGAGCAGGAAGGCGAGGGCGTTGGCCGCGCGGGCATGGGCGAGCTGGTCGTTGGTCTTCAGGACCGGGCAACGCGAGGCCGGCCGCTCGTCGGCGCGACCGGTGACGACCACCGAGATCGGGCGGACGCCGACCGGGAGCGCCTGCAGCCGCTCGCCCATCGCCAGCCAGCGCTCGGCGACCTCCTCGTCCACCTCGCCCGCCTGGCAGGGCAGGTGGGCATCGGCGAAGACCGCCTCGATCGAGCCAGCCGGCCGGCAGGCCTGCCTGGGGTCCACCTCGACGCTCTCGGTGACGATGGGGTCTTGCGGCGGGTTCGCGCAGGACACCTCGGCCCCTACGAGCGCGCCGAGCACCTGGGCGCGCGCCGCCAGCACCTCGCGGCGGTGCGTCCCGCAGTCCAGGGGAGGCGCGGGCTCCTCCTCGACGGGCGGAGGAGGCGCCGGGGGCTCCTCGGTGGTCGGAGGAGGCGCCGGGGGCTCCTCGACGGCCAGAGCAGGCGCGGGGGGCTCCTCTCCGGTCGTACAGCGGCTCAGCCCCAGCGCGGGGAGGAGGAGCAGGGCGGCGGCCAGCCCCGCCACGGTGAGCCCGTCCCCGCGAACGGCGAGCCCGCCCCGGCCCGAGAGCCAGGCGCCCAGCCGCTTCAGCGTCAGCGGCACCGGCGAGACGAGCAGGAGCGCGACCAGCGCGGTCAGGGCCAGGCCCAGGACCCAGCCCACCGGCAGCGACGCTCGGCCCAGGCCCACCCGGCCCGGCAGCCCCGCCAGGAGCACCGCCAGGCCAGCCGCCGCCCCGCCGCCGGCCAGGAAGGCGGTGCCGAGCAGGAGGATCGCCTTGAGCTTGGAGAGCACCCCCGACTCAACCCACCGAGACGTCCGGCGCCGTGGCCGGAGGTCCGGAAGCCGCCCCGGGCGAGGACGAGGGCCGCTCGGAGTCCGAGTACATCGCCAGCATCTGCTCCGCGACCTTCACCAGGCCCTGGTTGTAGAGGGCCTTGTCGTCCTTGATCGATCCGATGATCATCACCGACATGCCCACGGCGTTGATCCGCTCCAGCACTCGCATGTACCGCTCGGCCTGGCTCATGGTCGAGCGGTAGATGACCATCAGGGTCGCCCCGATGAACTCCACCAGCACGCCCGCGGCCGCCGAGATCATCGCGATGCTCAGCGACCCGCCTGCGGTGACCGATGGGTCGGTCGGGCTGACGAAGGGGGCCGACGGCGCGGCGCCCTGTCCCCCGATGGCAGCGGCCTGCGCGGAGAGCGTCGCGACCCCACCGGCGTCGAGGAAGGCCATGAAGACCCCACCGCTGATCAGCAGGAAGCCCGCCACCATCACCGAGGTCGCCAGGCGGAAGATCGCGTCCACCTGGGCGAGGTTGCGATCCAGGTAGCTCTCCAGCTTGACGACCGCGACATCCCAGGAGGCCTTGGAGGTCTCGTCGGCGTCGAGCATGCTGAGCGGGTTGTGCTCGCCGCGAGCCTGGCGCTCCGCGCGCCGGATCCGAGCCGCGACGACGGACTGGCTCCAGGACAGGCCGGCGGCGCCGAACCCCGCCGTGACCAGGCCCGCCAGGCCAACCATCAGGGGTTTGAACAGATGTTCGAGACCGAGGAAGGCGGCGGTGAAGCCCGAGCCCACCAGGGCCAGGGCGCCGACGGCGACCAGGGCCGCCGAGAGCCAGAAGACGCCCCGCGGCAGGGAGTCGGGGACGACCTGGAGCCGTTCGGTGCCTTCGAGATCCGCCATCGTCGCCCCTGGGAACGGAGGAGCGCCGAGCGTAGCACAGCGGGTGCCGGCGCCGGCCTCAGCCCCCGACCCAGGCCCACCAGCGGCGCCCGCTGTCGCGCATATCGTCCAGCACACTGTACAGGTAGGGCACGAAGAACAGGGTCAACAGCGTGCCGGCCACCAGCCCGCCGGCGACGACCCGGCCCATCGGCGCGTAGGGGATGCCGACGAAGGTGGCGGTGCCCATGGCCATCGGCAGCAGCCCGAAGATGGTGGTCAGCGCGGTCATCAGGATGGGCCGCAGGCGGCGGCGGCCGGCCTCGACCAGGGCCTCGGTGCGGGGCATGCCCTCGGCCCGCAAGCGGGTGACGAGGTCGATCAGCACGATGCCGTTGTTGACGACCACCCCGATCAGGATCACCAGGCCGACGCCGCCCATGGCGTCCAGCGGCGTGCGGGTCAGGTACAGGGTCCAGTAGACCCCGAAGAGGGCCATCGGGATGGTGGTGATGATCGACAGCGGCAGCAGCAGGCTCTCGAAGAGCACACCCATGATCAGGAAGACGAAGACGATGGAGAGCACCAGCGCCATGTTGCGGGCGTCGTCCTCCTCCATCTCGAACTCGGGCCCGCCGCCCGCGTTGAGCTCGTAGCCCCGCGGGAGCTCCAGGTCGTCCAGGGCCGCCATGATCTGTCCGCGCCCGGTCTCGGCGTCCAGGCCCTGGTCGAGGTCGACCACCAGGGGCCAGGAGGTGATGCGCTCCTGGCGTCGGATGGTGCCCAGGCCCGGGGCGATCTCCGAGCTGACCAGGGATCGCAGCGGCACGACCGAGAAGGTGGCCGGCGAGAACATCGGGAAGTCCAGCAGCCGCGAGGCGTCGTAGCGGTCCTCGGCCCGGAAGCGGGCGTAGACCTCGACCTCCTTGCCGCTCTCGGTCCAGGGCGGCAGGGGGGTGCCGCGCAGGGCGAAGCCGACGGTCTGGCCGATGCTGCGGGCGGTGATGCCGGTGCGGCTGGTGGCCTGGCGATCGACGATCAGCCGCAGCTCGCGTCCGCCGTCCTCCTCGATGCCGGCCGCGACCCCCAGCACGCCGGGGACGGCCCGGATCCGACGCTGGACCTCGTCGCCCAGGGCGGCCAGGGTCTCGGTGTCCTCGCCGGTCAGCACCAGGTTCACCTGCCGCTTCTCGCCCTCGGCGCCCTGCTGCCAGCCGATGCTGGCGGTGACGCCCGGCAAGGTCGGCAGGGTGCGCTCGGCCTCTTTCAGGACCTGGTCGCGGGAGAGGGCATCGGGAGCGGGCTCCTCTTCGAGGTAGACGTAGGTGCGCCCGGTCGTCGAGGTGGCCGAGAGGCGGCTGCGGTGAACGCGCACCCCCCAGGCCTCGCGGTTGTCGTCGACCCAGCGCTCGTAGGCGTCGACGACCTCCTGGCGCTCGGGGTAGGTGAAATCCCCGGGGATCTCGTAGCGCACGACGAAGTCGTTGATGTTGCCCTCGGCCGCGTCCCGGCAGCCGACCGCCTTGAAGGGCACCATGAAGGTCAGCAGGCTCAGCAGGACGACGCCGACCAGGGTGTCGGTCCGACGGGTCAGGACCCGCTGCAGCCAGCCGCGGTAGCGCTCGGCCAGCCAGCTGACCCAGGCGGGCTCGAAGGCGGCCTCCTTCTCCTTGAGCAGGGTGGTGCCCAGCGGGGTGAAGAAGAGCGCCACCACCAGCGAGGCGGCCAGGGCGAAGACGACCGGGAAGCCGAGCTCGCCCATGAAGAAGCTGAAATTGGCGTCCTCGCTCATCAGGATGACCGGCAGGAAGACGACCATCGTCGTCAGGGTCGACAGGGTGATGGCCATGCCGACCTCGGAGGCGCCCTCCACCGCCGCCTTGGCCGGCGAGTCGCCCTCCTGCAGGCGGGCCTGGATGGCCTCGACCACGACGATGGCGTTGTCGACGACCATGCCGACGGCCAGCATCAGGCCCATCAGCGAGAGCAGGTTGAGGCTGCCGCCGGTGAAGTACAGAGCCGAGACGGTCATCAGCAGGGTGAAGGGGATGCTGGCGGCGATCAGCAGGGTCAGGCGCCAGCGCCGCAGGAAGGCGAAGAGCACCACCACCGCGCAGCCGCCGCCGGTCAGGGCGGTCATCAACAGGTTGTCGACGCTGTCGCGGATGATGCTGCCCTGGTCGAAGAAGCTGAAGAGGGCCGCCCCCTCCAGCCGGGGGTCACTGTTCAGCGCCTCCATCGCCTCCTTGATGGCGTCGGCGGTGGCCACCGTGTTGGCGTCGGACTCCTTGCTGATGGCGATGGCGGCGCCTTCGCTGCCGTCGATGCGGTTGATGTGGGGCGAGGGATCCAGCCGGTAGGTGACCTCGGCGATGTCCTGCAGGGTGATGCCGGGCTTGATCGGCGTGCGCCGCAGCACGTCGAGGTCCTCGTAGCGGGCGAGGCTGCGGACGTAACGGAGCTGGCCGCGATCGCTGACCCGGCCGCTGGGGAGCTGGAAATTGTCGCCGCCGAGCTTGCCTAGGACCTCGCCCAGGTTGAGGCCGTTCTGCTGCACGGCGGGCAGGCTGAAGTCGATGAAGACCCGCTTGGGATCGGCTCCCCAGGCGTCGACCTTGCCCACGCCGGGCACTCGCATCAGCCGCTGGGAGATGACCTCGTTGACCAGCCGGTACGGGTCCTCGACCTCTTCGGGCATGCGGATGCCGGCCCACAGCACCGGCTCGTCGGCGGGGTTCCAGCGGTAGACCCAGTAGCGCTGCACGTCGTCGGGCAGCTCCACCATCGCCCGCTCCATCCGGTCGACCACCGAGTTGTAGGCGCTGTCCATGCCGATGGAGCGGTGGAAGGTCAGCTCGAAGCTGGTGGAGCCGCTGCTGCTGCTGCTGGAGATCGACTTGAGGCCCTCGATCGTGGCGAGCTGCTCCTCGATCGGCCGGGCCAGGGTGGTCTGGTTCTCCTGCGGGGTCGAGTCGGCGTAGGGCACCCAGACCCACATCTGGTTGAGCTCGAAGCGCCCGGGCATCATCTCCAGCGGGATGCGGGCCCAGGCGATGAAGCCGAGCACACAGAGCGCCAGGAAGACCATCGAGACCATCACCGGCCGATGGACCGAGAGGGCCGGCAGCCAGCGGGTCACGTCCGGCCTCGCTCGACCAGCCGGGTGAGCTGCTCGTAGGCGACGGGGATGACCAGCAGGGTCAGCAGGGTCGAGGCCGAGAGGCCGGCGATGACGGTGACGGCCAGGGGAGCCTGGATCTCGGCGCCCTCGCCGATGCCCAGGGCCAGGGGCACGAGGCCGAGCACCGTGGTGATGGTGGTGATCAGGATCGGGCGGAGCCGCAGCGCCGCGGCCCGGTGGATGGCCTCGACGCGCTCCAGGCCCTCGACCCGGTTGCGGTTGATCGTGTCGACCAGCACGATGGCGTTGTTGACGACCACGCCGGCCAGGATGATCGCCCCGATCAGGACGACCACGCTGACGGGGGTGCCGGTCAGCATCAGCGCCGGCACCACGCCGACCATGGCCAGGGGCACGCTGACCAGGATGACGAAGGGGTGCAGCACGCTCTCGAAGGTGCTGGCCATGATGATGTAGACCAGGAAGACGGCCAGGCCCAGGGCCATGCCCAGGCTCTGCAGCGAGCGCTCCATCTCGCGGTTCTGGCCGGCGATCTCCCAGCTGCCCTCAGGCAGCTCGGCCCGATCCAGGGCCAGGCGGATGGCCTCGGCCTGGCCCGAGAGGTCGAAGCCCTCCAGGTTGGCCGAGACGACCGCCGCCCGGCGCTGGTCGATGCGGCGGATCTCGCTGGGGCCGACGGCCTCTTCGAAGAGGGCGACCGCTTCGAGGGGGATGGCCGGCACCAGCGCGGGGTTGACGTTGATGCGCCGCAGCTCGTCGCCGCCGCGGCGTTCGTCCTCGGCCAGCCGCACGGTCAGGTCGACCCGTCCCGTGCCCCGGGAGAGCGTCGTGGCCCGCGCCCCCTGGACCATGTCGCGCACCCGGCGGGCCACCGTGGCGCTGTCCAGGCCGTAGCGTTCGAGCAGATCGCGGTCGTAGCGGATGCGGATCTCGGGGTAGCCGGCGGCGAGGCTGCTCTCCACATCGGAGAGGCCCGGCAGCGCCACCATCGCCCGCTGGACCTCGCGCGCGTTGCGGCCGAGCTGGTCGAGCTCGGCGTCGTAGATCACGACCTCGATCGGCGTGCGGAAGCTGAAGATGCCCGGGCGGGAGAGGCGCAGATCGATGGCGGTGCGCTGCCCCTCGGCGAGGCGGAGGACCTCCTGGCGGACCGCCACCATCAGGGCCTCCTCCCGGCGCTTCATGTCGCCTCCGGGCTTCAGCTCGACGGCGATGCGGGCGCTGTGCTCGCCCTGGTCGCTGGCCGCGTCGGCGCGCTGCTCGTTGCCGACCACCGCGTGCACGCTGCCGATCTCCTCCATGGCCACCAGCCGCTCCTCGACCATCGCCGCGAAGGCCGAGGTGCGAGGCAGGGGGGTCCCCACCGGCAGGGCCAGCTCGACCGTGAAGCGGCCCTGGTGCACCTCGGGGATCAGCGCCTGGCCCAGGTTGGCCGCCAGGGGCAGGACCACCGCCAGGGCCAGGGCGACCGCGCCGATCACGGTCGCGGGGCGACCCAGCACCCCCCGCAGCGTGCCCTCGTAGCGGCTGGCGAAGCGCTGGTAGAGGGTCTGGAAGCGGCCGGCCGTACCTGCCGCGAGCCGCCCCAGGGGGGGCAGCACGACGCCACCCGCGCGGAAGGCCAGCCGGCCCATCAAGGCAGCCGGCAGGACGACCAGGGTGGCGAAGAGCTCGAAGCCCAGGCGGATCAGGAAGCGCAGCAGGCCCCAGGGCAGCCACACCAGTCGCCGCAGGCCGGCGCGCTCGGCCCATCCCTGGCGGAGCTGAGCGAAGGAGGCGAAGCGGGTGGCCCGGCCGATGTCCAGCAAGCCGCCCTCGGCCTCCCCTCGCTTGGGGAGGGAGAGCTCGGTCGCGGCCAGCACGGGCACGAAGAAGAGGGCCACAACGAGGCTGGCCAGCAGGCTCATCACGACCGCCAGCGAGAGGTCTCCGAAGACCTGGCCGGCGACGCCCTCGACGAAGGTGATCGGCAGGAAGACGGCGACCGTGGTCAGGGTGCTGGCGGTCACCGCGGCGGCCATCTCGCGGGCGCCGGCCTCGGCGGCGTCCAGGCGGGCGAGGCCCTGGTCGACCTTGTTCTGGATGTTCTCCAGCACCACGACGGCGTTGTCGATCAGCATCCCGATGCCCAGGGCGAGGCCGCCCAGGCTCATCAGGTTGAGCGAGACCCCCCCGACGTACATCGGGGCGAAGCTGACCACGACCGAGAAGGGGATGGCCGTACCGATGATCAGCGTGGCGCGCAGATCGCGCAGGAAGAGGTAGAGGACGCCGACCGCCAGGAGGGCGCCCAGCATGGCCGTGCTGCGCAGGTTGGCGAGGCTGGACTCGATGAAGCCGGCCTGGTCTTCGAGCACGACGAGGCGCACCCCATCGGGCAAGGTGTCGGCGGCGAGGTGCTCCTTGACCGAGCGGGCCACCCGCACGATGTTCGAGTCGGCCGTCTTGAAGACCTCCAGCGTGACCGCGGGCTGCCCGTCGAGCCGGCTCTCCACCTCGCGCTCGCGGGGGACCTCGGCCACGATGGCCAGGTCCCGCACCGCGACGCCGGTCCCGTCGGGGCGCCGGATCTCCAGGTTGCGGATGTCCTCGACCGTGCGCAGCTCGCCCAGGGTGCGGACCAGGAACTCCTGGTCTCCGTCGCGGATGGCGCCGCCGGGCAGGTTGATGTTCTCGGCCCCCAAGGCCTGCTGGAGCTGGTCCAGGCTGATCCCGCGCGCCGCCAGCCAGTCCTGCCGGGCCTCGACCAGCACCTCGCGCTCCAGGCCGCCCCGCACGCGGACCGCGGCGACGCCGTCCATCGCCTCCAGCTCGCGCTTGAGCTCCTGCTCGGCCAGCTCGCGCAGCTCAATCAGGACTCGATCCGGATCCCGCTCTCCTTGATCGCCCTCCACCGAGAGGCTGACCCGCAGGATCGGGTCCAGGCTGGGGTCGTAGCGCAGGATCAGCGGCCGGCCGACGTCGTCGGGCAGGAAGGTGGTCTGCAGGCGCTCGCGCACATCCTGGGCGGCGCGATCCATGTCGGTGCCCCAGGTGAACTCCAGGACCACATCGGACATGCTCGCGCGGGAGCGGCTCTCCAGCTCGACGAGGCCGACGGTGGTGGCCAGCGCCTCTTCCACCGGGCGGCTGATCTGGGCCTCGACCTCTTCGGGGGCGTAGCCCTGGGCCTCGGTCCGCACGGTGATGGTCGGGTAGGCCAGGTCCGGCATCAGGTCGAGCGGCAGGCGCCCGTAGCTGACCATGCCGAAGACGGCAGCCGCGATGGCGATCATCCAGGCAGCCACCGGCCGCCGGACCACGAGCGCGAAGAGGCTCACTCGCTTGCTTCCTGGGCCGCCTTGGTGGCGTCGGCCGGGTCCTCGGGCTCGGGCCTGGCCTCTTCGACCGGATCGCCGGGCAGGCGGACCGGTGAGCCCGCGCGCAGGTTCTGGTTGCCGACGGTGACGACGAGGTCCCCGGCCGCGAGGCCGGCGCTGACCTCGACCCGCGAGGGGTCCTGGTAGCCGATGCGGAGGTCGGCGCGCTCGACCTTGCGCAAGGGCCAGGAGGGCGGGGGCTCGGGCTCGTCCGCCTCTGCGGGCTCACCCTGGAAGAAGCGGGCGAGGCCAGAGGGTTCTTTCTCCTCCTCCTCCTGCTTCTTCTCGCCCTCGGGCTCGTCGGGGGCGCCCTCGACGACCTTCCAGGCGACCGGCTCGCCGTCGATCCAGACCAGGGCCCGGCGGGGGATGGTCAGCACGTCCCGGTGGCGATCGACCTCGATGCGCACCTTCACGAACTGGCCGGGCAGCAGGCTGGTGCTGGCGGGGTCGACGGAGATCGTGACGCGGACGGTGCCGCTCTGCAGATCGACCACCGGGCTGACCCGATCGACCGTGCCCTGGCCCTGGCTGCTCTCGTCGTAGGCGCCTTGCAGCGTGACGGTCTGGCCCACCCGGACCCGGGAGAGGTCCTTCTCGGGGAGCTGGACCACCACCCGAGGCCGGCTGAGGTCCACGACCTGGAAGGCCCGCCGCCCGCCGGCCATCTCGCCGACCCGCACGTCCCGGGCGCTGACCACGCCGTCGATCGGGCTGCGCACCCTTGTGAAGCCGCGGGTGCGGGTGGCCTCCTGCCAGGTGGTCTGGGCCCCCTGAAAGGCCCCCTCGGCGGCCCGCAGCTCTTGATCCGAGATGGCGCCCCCGGCGTGCAGATCCTTCGCCGTGTCGTACTCGCGCCGGGCGCGGTCCAGCTCGGCGTTGGCGCGCTCGGCCCCGGCGTCGAGCGAGGGGCTGGACAGCACCGCCAGGACCTGCCCCTTGGTGACGGTGTCGCCCTCTTCCACCAGGATCTCGGTGACGAGGCCGCTGGCCTCGGGCGCGATGTCGGCCTGGGACTCGCTCTCCAGGAGGCCGGTCGTGACGAGGTGATCGGCCACATCGCCCGCGGTGGCCGCTTCAGCCTCGACCAGGACCCGCCGGTCGGGGTTCTTCTTCTCGCCCTCCTCCTTCGACGGATCGCCGCCCGGGGGCCCGCCGGAGCAGGCCAGGAGAAGGAGGAGGGGCAGGCTGGACAAGCGGTACATCGACGACACTCCGAGGCCCCCACCGGGTACCCTGTTCTGCTGGTCGATGGGGGAGCGTGCTATGGCTGCCTCCCCGTGTCCCCACCACCGCCGGAGTTCATGTGCTCTCGATCTACAGCAGCCGCTATGTCGCCAACAAGGCCATGTTCGCCTTCCTCGGAAGCGCCTTCCGCATCCTCGGCCCCGAGGGCAACCTCCGCTTCTTCGTCAAGCAGAAGGCCTTCAAGCTCAAGGAGGAGATCACGGTCTTCACCGACGAGAAGCAGAGCGACGCCGTCCTGGGCATCCAGGCCCGCGGCATTGGCGACTTCTCGGGCACCTACGACATCACCGACAAGAAGAGCGGCGAGCGGCTGGGCGCCATGAAGCGCGAGGGCCTGAAGTCGCTGCTGCGCGACGAGTGGACCCTGCTGGACGGCTCCGGCGCGATGATCGGAAAGGTGATGGAGGACAGCGGCGGCATGGCCCTGCTGCGGCGCTTCCTGCCGATCATCCCCCAGACCTTCCGCGTCACGATGGGCGACAAGCAGGTCGGCCAGATCAAGCAGCGCTTCAACCCCTTCCAGATCGTCTACGACGTCGACTTCGAGGCCGCCGGCGAGGACCTGGATCCCCGCGTCGGCGTGGCCGCCGTCGTCCTGCTGCTGGCGATCGAGGGTCGCCAGCAGGGCTGAGCCGGGGCTGGCGGGGGCCCAGGGGGCCTACTGCTCCAGGATGACGAACTCGACGCGGCGGTTCTCGGCCTTGCCGCTCGAGCTGCCGTTGTCGGCGATCGGGCGCGCCTCGCCGTAGCCCACCGGCACCAGCCGAGCGCCGTCGACGCCCTTGTTGACCAGGTAGTCGCGCACCGCCTCGGCCCGCGACTGCGAGAGGGCCAGGTTGCGGGCGTCGGGGCCGTCGGTGTCGGTGTGCCCGGCGATCTCGACCTTGCGGATGTCCGGGTAGGTCGTCAGCACCGTGGCGACCTCGTTGAGGATGGGCCAGGACACACGCTTGATCGTCGCCTTGTTGGTGTCGAAGAAGACCTTGTCCAGGATGACCACCTGCTCCTGGGTCACCAGCACCCGCGAGGGGCAGCCGTCCGAGCGGCGCGGGTCGATGCGCGCGTCGGCCGGCTCGTCGGGGCAGCTGTCTCGCTTGTCGGGGACCCGGTCGCCGTCGCGGTCGGGGCAGCCCTGGGTCACCAGCGGGCCGGGTTCGTCCGGGCACTCGTCCTGGGCGTCGGCCAGCGCGTCGCCGTCACGGTCGGGGCAGCCCTGGGTGGCCGCGGTCCCCGGCTCGTCGGGGCAGGCGTCACCGCCGTCGAGGATGCCGTCGCCGTCGTTGTCGGGATCCGCGCAGCCGTCGTTGTCCTGGAAGCCGTCCTTGTCCTCGGGCTCGTCGGGGCAGGTGTCGCTGCCGTCGAGCAGCCCGTCACCGTCGTTGTCGGGGTCCGGGCAGCCGTCGTCGTCCTTGAAGCCGTCCTTGTCTTCGGGGTCGTCGGGGCAGCGGTCGGCCTCGTCGGGGAGCCCGTCCTTGTCGCTGTCCTTCTCTCCCCCGCCGAAGGCGAAGGCGAGGCCGACCGTCCACTCCCAGTTGTCGTAGCGGTCGGACTCCAGCGTGCTGGGGTCGCCGTCCTTGTCGGCCGGGGTCGTCCCCGTCGAGAGCATGTAGCGGAAGTCGGTCCGCAGGCCCACCGGGCCCTGACCCAGCCGCAGCCGCGCGCCGGGGCCGATGTTGATCAGCAGGTCGGTGTCCGGGTTCTTGTACTGCCCGAAGCCCAGCTCCTCGTTGGTGCCCTCCTTGTCCTCGGTGCCGATGTCGCTGCCGCTGTCCCGGCGGACCTTCTTGTAGTAGGCGCCCGGGCCGACCGCGCCGAAGAAGGTCAGCGGACCGACCTCGGGAGCGCTGACGACCAGGTTCAGCCGCGGCGTGAGGACCGTGTAGGAGCGCTGCACGGTGCGGGTGACGCCCTGCGAGAGGCCGAAGTCTCCTTCCAGGGCGAAGGTCCGGTTGAGGTCGTAGCCGAGGCGCGGGACGACGGTCCAGCTCCCGTCGATGACGGACTCGTTGGCGCCCGGCTGGAACCAGCCGACCCCCAGGCCCAAGCGCAGACCGCTTCCTTCGGCGGCCAGGGTGGGTGCGGAGAGCACGGCGGAAGCGATGAGCAAGCTGAGCATGAGCGGGTCCTGCACGAGGATGGATGGACCGTCGCTCTATGCCGAGGCCGCAGGTCCGTCGGTTTCACCTCGGTAGCGGCGCGGGCGAGGGGGACGGGGCAAACAGAGGCGCCGTCGGGTTACTCATGGTCGATGATCCTGTCCCTGGACCACATCGCCATCGCGGTACCCGACCTGGAGCGGGCGATCCGTCGGTTCGCCGACGACTTCGGCCTGACCCTGACTGGCTGCGAGGACGTCGCCGCTGCCCAGACCCGCACCGCATTCCTGCCCATCTCGGGGACCCAGATCGAGCTGATCCACCCGCTCGATGGCCAGGGCCCGGTGCAGCGCCACCTCGACAAGCGCGGCGGCGGCCTCCACCACCTCTGCTTCCGCACCGACGATGTGCAGGCCGAGATGGACCGCCTCAAGGCCCTCGGCTACCGCTTCACCTCCGAGGCGCCCACGCCCGGGGCCCATGGCTGCCTGGTCGCCTTCCTGCACCCCGCCAGCACCGACGGCGTGCTGATCGAGCTCTCCCAGCACCCCCTCTCCCCCACCCCCGCGGCGGGGGGCTGACGTGGCCGCAGCAGGCCCCAGGCTCCTGCGCCGCGCCGCGGTCGGGGAGCAGACCACGCTGGCGGACCGGAAGCGCCGGGCCGGCCAGCGCATGGTCGTCGGCTTCCACGGCATCGACGCCCCTCCCGAGCTGCGCCGCTTCTGCCGACAGGCGCGCCCGGGCGGGTTCATCCTCTTCGCCCGCAACGTGGAGGAGCCGGCCCAGGTCCGCGAGCTGAACCGCGAGCTGACGGGCCTGCTCCCGCGCAGCCTCCCGCCCCTGGTCAGCGTCGATCAAGAGGGCGGGCGGGTGCAGCGCATCCGCTCGACGGCCTGGCCGCGGGCCCGCTGGGTAGGCAACGTCGACGATCTCGTCCAGACCCGGGCGCTGGCCCTGGCCATGGCGGCCGAGCTGCGCGCCATGGGCTTCAACGTCGACTGGGCCCCCGTGGCGGATGTCGACAGCAACCCCGCCAACCCCGTCATCGGCGATCGGTCCTTCTCGCCCCGACCCGAGGCGGTCGCCCGCCACGCCCTGGCCTTCCTCCAGGGGCTCGAAGCCGGTGGCGTCGCCGGCTGCGTCAAGCACTTCCCGGGGCACGGCGACACCAGCCAGGACAGCCACCTGGTCCTGCCGGTCGTCGAGAAGGAGCGCCCCGAGCTGGAGCGCACCGAGCTGCTGCCCTTCCGCGAGGCCATCGCCGCGGGCGCCCCGATGGTGATGACCGCCCACGTCCTCTTCCCCGAGTGGGACCCCCAGAACCCGGCCACCATGTCCCAGGCCATCGTGGCCGGCTTGCTGCGCGAGAAGCTCGGCTTTCAGGGGGTGGTCGTCAGCGACGACCTCGAGATGAAGGCGGTCCGCGGTCGTTTCGAGCTGGACCACCAGCTCGACCGGGCCTGCCGCGCCACCGTGGACCTCTTCCTGTGCTGCTCGGAGATCGAGCTGCAATGGGAGGTCTTCGAGACCCTCGTCCGCCTCCAGGAGGACGACAAGCGCCACGACACCTTGGCCATCGACTCGTCTGGCCGCCTCGACGCCCTGCGGCGCCGTTTCCTCCTCCACCCCTTGCCCACGCCGGAGCTCTCCGTCGTGGGTAGCATCGCGCATCGTGACCTCGCCCTTGGGATCGAGGCCCGCGGTCGCACCTGACCCCCGCAAAAGGAACGCCCATGAAGTCCTCCACCCTCGCCCTGTTCGCCACCATCCTCGTCGGCGGCTTCGTCACCACCAGCACCGGCTGCGCCAAGAAGAAGGCCCCCGCCGCCGCGGAGCCCGGCTCCGCCTTCACCGTCGACCTCAACCGGGTCGAGCTGGTGCGCCGCGACACCACCACCATCGTCGAGCACGGCCAGCTCCGCTACATCCTCAGCCTGAACAACGGCCTGAAGGGCGGCTCCGTGGCCGTCGACCGCATCGACTACACCTTCGGCGTGGGTGCCAACACCATGGGCTCCGACACCTTCAAGGTGGGCAAGTCGGTGGCCATGGACGGCAAGGAGACGATCACCATCGTCGGCAAGTTCGAGTGGCGCGACGACAGCAAGATCCCCGCCGAGAACGGCTGGATCAAGGGCACGGCCTACTGGACCGGCCCCAACGCCGAGCGCACCACCACCTTCGAGCTCAAGGGACCCTGGACGGAGATCAATTGAGCTTGATGGTCCTCAGCCTGTGGCTGTCGGGCGCGGCTACGGCCTCCTCCGCCTGCGAGGAGGTCGGGACCGTCCCCGACGCGCTGCAAGTGGCCTGGGTCGCCCCGCTGGGAAAGCGGGTGCGGCCGGGGACCCGCCTGGAGGTCGTCCGCGTGGCCGATCTCCGCGCCAGCGCGCGCGCGGCCGGCGATCCGGTGCGCCTGCTCCAGTCGCTCGGGATGCTGGGTCGCCGCCCCAGCCTGCGCAAGCAGGAGCGCGACTGGCAGGTCCTGGTCTTCGATGTGCGCGCCTCCTGGCTCTGCCGCCCGATGGACGAGCTCGAGCCCGGCCAGCAGGCCGCGGGCGTGGCCGTCTGCGAGCTGGACGACCAGGGCCCGGTGGCCCGCCACCGAAAGGGCTTCACGGGCTGCGGCTACAGCCTGGACACCGCCGCCTCCACGCGAGGCGTCGACGTCTTCCGCACCGACTGGCAGACCGCCTCCAGCCTCGGCTTCTGTCTGCTCCCTCTCAGCCGCTTCATGGAAGGAGCCTGAGATGAGCGGGCAGTCCTCGTCGACACGCTACTGCAGCCGCTGCCTGACCACCTTCGAGGAGGACCAGGAGCGCTGCCCCAACCTCGCCTGCCGACGACCCCGCCCCGCCGCCGGCTGGGGTCGGATGTTCGGTCCGGGCGACCTCTTCGACCGACACTACCGGATCCACAACCTGCTGGCGCTGGGAGGCGCGGGCGTGACCTACCTCGCCCGCGAGGTCGGCGGCGACGGCGAGGAGATCGGCCCCCGCCTGGCCCTGAAGGTGCTCTTCGCCAGCCGGGACGAGGGCCCGTACCTGCGGCGCCTCGCCACCGAGGCCCAGATCATCCAGGAGCTGAACCACGCCAACATCGTGCAGTACCTGGGCTTCGTCCACCGGGCGGGCCACAGCCCCTACCTGGTCACCCGCTTCGAGTCCGGGGGCAGCCTGCTGGACCACATCAAGCGGGTGGGGAGCATGCCGGTGCGACAGGCGGCCCTGGTCGCCCGCCAGGTCTGCTGGGCCCTGGACAAGGCCCACGGGATGGGCATCGTCCACCGCGATCTCAAGCCCGAGAACGTCCTGCTCTCCCGCGTCGTCGGGCCCGACGAGGACCCGGTCGTGCGGGTCGCCGACTTCGGCATCGCCAAGGTCCAGGGCGCCCTGGGCAGCCAGACCCGGGTCGGCGCCTTCGTCGGGACCCCGCAGTACGCCGCGCCGGAACAGTTCATCGGCGGCAACCCCTCCGCCGCCACCGATGTCTACGGCGTCGGCGCGCTGATCTACTTCTGCTGCATGGTCTCCTCGGTCGTTCGTTTCGCCGACCGCCTGGACCCCGAAGAAGGCCACCAGCTGCTGGTCGACGCGCTGCCGCCAACCGTGCTGCGCTCGCACGACGACCCCGAGGATGTGCGCCGCCTCAACCGCATCCTCGAGGTCAGCATGGACCCCGATCCGCTGCGGCGCTGCACCGTCGACCAGCTCGACGGGTTGCTGGGCAGCCTGCTGGCCGGCAACGAGCCCGATGTGGAGGGCGCGCGACCGGCCGGACCCAAGACCGGGCCCACCCAGGCTCCCGAGCCCGACACCCAGGAGCGGGCCCGCGCGGCGGATCCGCGCATCACGACCCCCTTCCCCAAGTCGCAGGCCGACGCCTCCATCGAGAAGGCCTCCCCGCCGCCGGAGGAGTCCTCCTCGGCGGGGCTGCTCGCTGGCATCGCCGCCGGCGCCGCGATCGTGGCGGCCGGGGCGCTGGCGGCCCGCGCCAGGGAAGAGGCCTCCTCCGAGCCCCCTCCTCCCCCGCGCACCGCGACCGTCAGCCCGCAGCTCGGCACCCCCTCCCAGGCTGGGCCCTCCCAGGCGGGCCCCTCCCAGGCAGGCCCCTTCCCCACGGTTCAGACCGAGCGGATCGAGCGCCCCACGCCTCCCGCGCCGCCCCCCCTCAAGTCAGAGCCTGAGCCCAAGCGGAGCCGGCTCTCCTGCCTCGTCGGGGTGCCCCTGGCCGGGGGCGCGCTGCTCGCCGGCCTCGCCCTGCTGTGGGTCGGCCTGGTCTGGGCGGCCCCCCAGGCGTTGCCCGATGCGATGAAGCCAGGGGCCGAAGCCCTGGACAGCGCGCGCCCCGCGCACGCCCGTCTGCTGGCCCAGGCGCAGGAGGGCCTGCTGGCGCGAGGACCGGCGCTGCACCAGCGCTGCGGCGTCAAGAAGGCCCACCTGACCGTCAGCCTCGTGGTTGAGCCCTCCGGCGCCCTTCGCAGCCTGGAGCTGCGCGATCTCAGCGCCGGCCTGGATCCGCGCTGCGCCAGCGAGGTCCTGTCCGAGCTGGACCTGCCCTCCCCAGGCTGGAGGGCCGCCCGCTTCGCCATCGAGCTCGACCTCTAGGACGCGCGACCCCGCCTGATCGCTTTGGGGGGGCTGAGGGGACTGGAAGCGCCTGGCGCGGTGTTTAGCTCCGGTGGTGCCCTTCAACCCGGAGCCCGATCACCATGAAGTCGTCGCTGATCGCCCCCCTGGTCGTCCTCGCTGGCCTGCTCGCATGCGCCGGCTCCACCACCGCCAATGGCGGCCCCAGCGCCCATGACGCGCCGAGCGCCACAGCCAGCTCGACCGTTGTCACCCCGCCTCCAGCCTACAACCCGATGGCCAGCCTGGCCCCGCTGGTCGAGAACCTCGGCCCGGCGGTCGTCTTCCTCAAGGTCGAGACCCAGGTCGAGGTCAACCGCTCCCGGACCCCGGACCTCTTCGGGCCCTTCTTCGGCTTCCCCGAGTCCAGCCCCGAGGACCCCGAGTTCCGAACGCGCACGGGCTCGGGCTCGGGCTTCATCATCTCGGCCGACGGCTACGTCCTGACCAACAACCACGTCGTGGACGGCGCCGACAAGGTCACGGTCAGCCTCGCGGATGAGCGGGAGTTCACCGCCACCGTCGTCGGCAGCGACGACCGCACCGACGTCGCCCTGGTCAAGATCGACGCCGACCAGCCCCTGCCCTTCGTCCCCCTGGGTGACTCCGAGGCGCTGCGCGTGGGCGACTGGGTCGTGGCCATCGGCAACCCCTTCGGCCTGACCCACACCGTCACCGCCGGCATCGTCTCGGCCAAGGGCCGGGTCATCGGCGCGGGCCCCTACGACGACTTCATCCAGACCGACGCCAGCATCAACCCCGGCAACTCCGGCGGACCGCTCTTCGACCTCAACGGCAAGGTCATCGGCATCAACACCGCCATCGTGCCCGGCGGGACCGGCATCGGCTTCGCGGTGCCGATCGACATGGTCAGCGAGATGCTGGACGAGCTGAAGAGCGAGGGTCGCGTCGCCCGGGGCTGGATCGGCGTCGGGCTGCGCGAGCTGGACGAGGAGCTGAAGACCCAGCTCGGGGCCAACGAGGGGGTCGTCGTCAGCGCCGTCTACCCCGACCAGCCGGCGGCCAAGGCCGGACTCAGCCCGGGCGACGTCATCACCGGCGTGGACGGCACCACCACCGGCAAGGCCGATGAGGTCATCCGCGCCATCGGCCTGAAGAAGCCCGGTGAGGAGGTCAAGCTCGAAGCCCTGCGCGAGGGCAAGGCCCGCGTCTTCAAGGTCGTGCTGGGCGAGCGCCCCGAGGAGGAGTCCGTGGCGACCGGTCGCTTCATCGCCCCGCAGGCGCCGGGCGAGGCCACGGACACGCTCAAGCGCTACGGCTTCCAGGTCGAGGACCGCAAGGAAGCCGGCGGCGTCGTGGTCAGCGGGGTGGTCAGCGAGGGGCCGGCCGGGGGCAAACTGCAGGCGGGCGATGTGATCGTGCAGATCAACCGCCAGCGCGTCAGCAAGGCCAGCGACGTGGCCCGCCTGCTGGGCGCCGCCAGCCGCGGATCGGTGCTGGTGGTGCAACGCGAGGGCGCGCAGCTGCTGATCACCCTGCCGCCGCCGGAGAAGTGATCGCTTAGACTGCCCGCCATGAGGCTGCTGCGCGCGATCTTCGTCCTGGTACACCTGACGGTGATCGCCGCGGCGGCCTTGGGCCTGTCGGGCCAGCTCCCCGCCCCCCTGCGAGTCTGGCTCGATCTCGCCGGCGGAGCCCCGCGCGCGCCGGTGGAGGCCCCCGTCACCCTGCACCTGGAGATCGCCACCGGCGAGGAGCGCCAGCCCCTCCCCCCAAGCTGGCAGCGGGCCGTGCTCTCCCATCCCCGCACCCGGCAGGCCCTGGCCCGCCACGCCGTCGACCCCGACCCGGCCGCCTTCGACCAGCTCGGCACCTGGCTGGCCCGGCAGGTCGCCGCCGACTACCCGCAGGCCACCCACCTGCACGCCCGGCTGGAGCCCGCCACCGTGCCTCCGCTGCGCTTCAGCCTGGACAAGCACCGATGAGTCCCCTGCTGGCTCATCTGGACCGCCGGGAGCCCGCCACGCCGCTGGCCCTCTTCCGGGTCGCCATCGGTCTGTCCATGATCGGCGGCCTGCTGTCGATGATGCGCGCGGGCGTGCTGCCGCTGCTCTGGACGGACCGGCCCTACGGCGGCTACCGTCCCTTGGAGGCCGAGCACTGGATGGTCGAGCTGCTGGCCGGTCCCACCGACGCCGGGGTCGTCATCCTGGTCGGCCTGGGGCTGATCGGCGGGCTGTTCCTTGTCGCGGGCCTGGGCAGCCGCATCACCCCGCTGGTCAGCCTGGGCGTCGTCACGGCCTTGCTCTCGCTCAACCCCGACACCGTCGGATCGCGGGACCACCTGCTGCCGGCGGGTCTGTTCCTGCTCGTCTTCGCCCCGGCGACGGCGACGCTGTCGCTGGATGCGCGTCTGTTCGGGGATGGGTTTCGCTCGCAGCTGCCTCGGCCCGCCTGGGTGCGGGATCTGGCGATCGCTCAGCTGCTGCTGTTTGCGGCGACCGAGGGTTCACTGGTGCTGTTGGCCAGCGCCGTGGTCCTGCTGGTGTCGTTGATCAGCGGGCACCGGCTGGATCTGCGGATCCCGGGGGCGCTGATCCTGGTGGGTGGGTGCCTGTGGGACTGGGTCGGGGGGGAGGTGCCGGGGGCGTTGGTGCCGGTGGTGTACCTGCCGGTGTTGTGGGGGGCCCAGGGCCGCACCATCACCACACCCCATCACACTCCTTCGGCCCCGGCGCCGTCCACACCCCATCCCCATCCCCGTCGATGAAGATCGGGCTGCTGACCGCCCGCGGCACGCTGCTGGCGTCGTAGTCCAGCAGGCCCCGCGGCATGGGCTGCTCGCCTCTCACGACCAGGACCAGGTAGGCGTCGCCCTCCACCGGCAGGCTCAGGCGCTGATCGAGCTTGATCACCGCGTCGGGGTCGCTGGCCTCCAGCCGCTGCCAGAGATCGCAGTTCACCAGCACGTCGATCCAGCGCACATCGACCTGGGGCAGGGCCTGCACCTGGATCCACAGCTCGGCCTCGCCCTCGGCTATGGCGGTCTGTCCAGGCCCGGCGCCGTCGACCTCGACCCGCACGAAGGCGCCCGCGCTGCTGACGGTGGCCCCGGCCAGCACCCCGTCGGCCATGGTCTCGGCGTCGACCTCCCCCTCCAGGCCCACCCAGGTCAGGGGCTGGCCGGGCGGATCCCAGCCGTGCTCGTCGGTGACGGCGACGGCGGCGACCCGGTGGCCCAGGTTGTGGAAGGCGAGCCAGTCGTACAGGGCCCCGCTGTGCCGCTCCTGGTCGGGCAGCAGGTAGGGGCTGCGCAGGCCGTTCATCAGCTCGAAGCTGTCGAAGTCCCAGGACCAGACCTCGGTGCCGGCGGGCAGGCCCAGGCCCTCGGGGTCGGTGGCGACGGGGTCCAGGCTCAGCCGGTCCCAGTCGAGCAGACAGAGGATGCCGCACTCGCCGTTGACCCGGGAGTGGTTGAGCTGCACGACCCGGGCCCCGCGCTCCCGCTCGGCGGCGTAGATGCCGGGGAAGCCCAGCCCGTACCAGCGCACGGGGTCGCCGCGGCCCTGCTCGCGGACGGGGAAGGGCCAGGCGTTGGTGTGTTCGGGGATGGTGGCCGTGACCTCGCTGCCCAGGCCGTAGGCAAGCCAGTCGGAGAGGCCGGCGTCCTCGACGCTGGAGGCGAGATCGACGATCGCCTCGTGGTCGGTGGAGATGACCAGGTCCAGGCCCCCGCCGGCCGCGCTGCGCATCCGATCGACCGGAATGATGGTGCTGTCGGGGCTGGGCCCGGTGTGTACATGGCTGTCCATGCTGGCCTGCCCGGCGGTGTCGAGCAGCCTGGCCAGCTCGACGCTGAGCGTACCGGCACCGTCCTGCGGGACGACGACCTCGGCCTGGGCGATGTCGTAGGCGTAGCCGCGGCTGACCCAGGCCTGGTAGCGGCCGGGCGGGGCGTGCATCGTCGGGCTGTCGGGCACCGGGTAGTCGACCAGCAGCAGGCCGTCCTCGCGCTCCAGCTCGACGCGCACGGGTAGAGTCTGTCCCTCTTGATCGACCGCCTCCACCTCGACGCGGCCCCAGGAGCCGACGTCCAGCTCCAGGTCCAGGCCCTCCTCGGCAGAGAGCTCCAGCACCTCGCCCGCGTCCCGCCCGTCGGCGTCGGCCTGCAGGCGCCAGAGGCCGTCGACGGCCATGGCCCGGCCGGAGAAGCGGCCCTCCCCATCCGTCCAGAGCTCCGTCAGCACCGGCCAGCTCTCCTCGCTGGCGGGGGTGGACAGACGGACCCGGGCTCCGTAGACCGGCTGGCCAGAGGGGTCGAGGACCGTGCCCGAGAGCTCGTGCCAGGAGGTCTCCTTGCCGGGGGCGGGCTCGGCGTGCCAGGGCTCCAGCGCGGCGGCGGCGCTGGCGGAGTCGGTCGGCCCGACGGAGATGAGGAACTCGGTGACCCCTGGCCCGTCGGCCAGGGAGAGAGGCACCAGCGCCTGCCCACTGTCCAGGAGCGCGGTGACGCCGGAGATGGAGGTGCGGGCCATGTTGGCCCCCGGCATGGCGACGGCCACGCCGCCCTCGTCCGTGCCCGCCCCCTGCCAGGGCACGCCGGTGACCAGGCCGATGCCTCCGACGGAGAGCGAGCTGCTGGACCAGACGTGAACCGGAGTATGATCAGAGGGGAAGAGGACCGCGCCGGTCAGGAAGCCGTCGGTGGTGGGCTCACCGTCATTGACACGGCGGGCCAGGATGACCTCGACCTGCAAGGCGGCGTCGTCGGGGTGCAGGGTGTACCGAATGGTGATGTCCAGCCCGTACAGAGGCTCCAGCAGCTTGCGGCCGCCGCCCTCGAACACGCCGCGGATCAGGCTCAGCTCCACCAGCCAGAAGCGGTCGTCGCTGCCCTGGACCTCGACCACCGCGGGCCCGCCGTCGCTGCCGTCGCTGATGATCTGGACGCTGTCGCCGCGGATCATATGCAGCCCGCTCTGTTCGAAGTCGCCCAGGTCGAGCTGCCCGGCCAGGAAGGCGATCTCGCCGAAGCGCTCGGGCCCGGCCTGCTCGCAGCCCTCGACGGCGACCGCGTCGATCGGCATTCCCCCGTAGTGGACGTAGGTGCGGGGATCGTCGGGGGCCTGGATGACGAAGGCGGCCTTGCTGCTGAGCAGCAGCACATCGCCGGGGGCGGCCAGCGAGTCGTCCCCCCAAGGCGCCTCGGCGACCTCTTGCAGGACGCGGGCCGTGGCGCGGCCGGCCTCGGGGCAGCCCTGCAGGAAGAGGCCCTCGCCCGTCAGGGAGGGATCCCCGCCGGTGTCGTCGAGGGGCGCGGGGTCGGGCTTGCCCGAGCAGGCCAGGAGGAGGAGGAGCAGTTGCGTCATGGAGGCAGGATAGCGTCCGTTTGGTGACAACGGCTCAGTGGCACGTCGCCTGGACCCACTCCGCGCTCGACTCCAAGGCCTCGGGCAGCTCCTCCCAGCGCTGCAAGGCCTGGGCAGCCTCGGCGCAGGCGCCTCTCGCCACCAGCCAGGCGAAGCCGGGCTCCAGGATCTCCCGATCCGAGGCCGGGGCCTCTTCCAAGAAGGGCAGCAGCCAGCCGACCGGCACCTCCGCCCCGGTCGGCGGGTCCACCTCGAAGAGGCGCAGCCGGGTCCGCGCGGCGTTCCACTGCCAGCCGTCCTGACGCTGGAGCAGGGGCACGAGCATCGTGTCGGCCTCGGCGAACAGCCCGGCGATGAACAGCTCGCGGGCGAGCGCGTGCTGGCGGCGGGGGGAGTCGGGGTTGCGCCCGTACAGCTCGCGCTCGGCGACCAGGGCGGGTGGCTCGGCGATCTGCAGACCCTCCAGCAGGTGGCGGTAGAAGCGCTCCCGGGCAGGCGCGGGCACCTCCAACACCCAGGCCACCCGCGACAAGACCAGCCCTTGCCGGAAGCGGTGCTCGACGACGACCTCGCCGTCCACCTCCCAGGCGTGCGCGGTCCAGCCCGCTCCCCGCGCGGGAGGTGCCGGCAGCGAGGTCGCCACGCCTCCCAGGCGCTGGCCCCACCAGGCCTCCCAGTCCAGCTCCTCGACCGCCTCGTAGCTGGAGAAGAGCGCCTGATCGACCAGAATGGGGTGCTGGCTGGCCCGCGAGGCCGCGAAGCCCTGCAGGCCGAACTGTCGGACGGGGGTCTCGGCGAAGCGGGCCGGGAGGGAGAGGCTCAGGCCGGTGCCTTCGACCTGGACCTCGCGCCAGGGCTGGCCGGCGAGCCCCGGGCTGAGGGCGAGGAGGGGGCCCAGCGCCGCGGGGATGAGCAGCAGCAGTCCGGTGATGGCGAGGTGTGCTGTGAAGCGCGGCGGGGACGGCCGCAGCACGGGTGGGGTGCCGACCATCACGGCCAGCACGCCGCCAAGCAGGCCGCTGGCGTGCCCGAGGTGGCTCACGCCCGAGGAGGGGCCGCGATGGCCGACCATCCAGAACTCCAAGGCCATGGTCAGCGCCAGGAAGAGCACGAAGGCCCGCAGGCTGCCCCAGCCGTAACGACCGCGCTGGGAGGGGGGGATGGCCTCGCCCATGCGGAAGCCGATCGCGATCTGGGCGCCGAAGAGGCCGAAGGCCAGGATGGACGAGCCCAGCACCGGCAGATCGGAGAAGAGCAGGACCGCGACGCTGCCGACCAGCAGTGAGCCGGCCAGCACGCGCAGCAGCCCGGTGTGGCCCCAGGCGCGCTCGACCCGGTAGCCGCAGTAGGCGAGGAAGGGCAGGTTGGCGACGGCGTGGACCAGGGCGGCCCCCGGCGCGTGCAGCAGGTGGGCCGTCCAGACGCTCCACCAGCTGCCATCGAGCACGGCGCCCTCCCAGTGCAGGACCCCCTCGCGGAGGACGCGCTCCAGCAGGTCCTGGGCCTCGGGCGTGCCCATCGCGCTCAGCGCCGTCTGGGCGAAGGCCGAGACCATCACCAGCACGCCGAGCAGGGCGGCGCCGCGGCTGTGGCCGGGAGCTGTGAGGTGGGCGGCGAAGCGGGCCGAAGGGGCTTGCAGGGCCTCGGCGAAGGCGGGCAGCCGGTCGAGGCGCACGAAGTCCTGGCCGGTCCAGGGGGCGTGGTGCAGCAGGGCCTCGCCCAGGACCTCGCCCTCGCGGACGCGCTCCTCGAGCTCGAGCAGGTCGACCGGGCCTTCGTCCTGAGCGGTCCGCAGCGTGGGAGGGGGCATACCCGGAGCGTAGCACCAGGTTGACACTGAACGCGCGTACAGGTATACCCGAAGACGGAGGCGCGCTGTGCAACTCTCGCTGCTGGACCCGTGCTCGACCCCGCCCGCGATCGACCCGACCCTGGGGGGCCTCCGCCGGGTCGAGCTGGGCCAGGGCGCCTGGCTCGACCACCTGCCCCGCTGGGTGATCGGCCAGCAGCAGCTCTTCGACGCGCTGGCGGCGGGCCTGGACTGGAAGCGCTCCGAGCGCACCATGTACGAGCGGGTGGTGGACGTGCCGCGGCTACTGGCCAGCGTCCCGCCGGGCGGGGGCCATCCCGTGGTCGGGCTGATCGCGCGCACCCTCTCCGCCCGCTACGGTCGCCCGCTGCACGGCCTCTCCGCGGCCTGGTACCGGGACGGCCGGGACAGCGTCGCTCCCCATGGCGATCGGGTGCGCCACCGGGACGACGCCCTGGTCTGCACGGTCAGCCTGGGCCAGCCGCGGCCCTTTCAGCTCCGGCCGGTGGGGGGTGGCCGGGGCCTGGACCTGCGCCTGGGCTGGGGAGACCTGGTGGTGATGGGGGGCACCGCCCAGCAGACCTGGCTGCACGGCATCCCCAAGGTGGCCAGCGCCGGGCCGCGGATCTGCCTGATGCTGCGGGAGTCGCCCGAGTAGGGCGAGCCACCATGCCTCCCCTCCCCGACCCGCGGGTGCTCAGCGCCCGGCTGCGCGCCGAGCTGGCCCGACCTCCCGGCCAGGCCCGGATCTCCCGCGCCGACCTGCTGGCCCTGGTGGGCTACCTCCAGCGCTGCTTGCGGATCATGCCCTTTGTCCGGCACGCCCCGGACTGCCGCCAGGCGGTGCGCGAGGGCAAGGCCAGCACCTGCACCTGCGGACTGCAGCAGGCCTGGAGTCCGGACGAGGCGGGGGGGCTCAGCGATGGACGAAGCGCAGACGCAGGGTGAAGGCGGCGCGCACGGCCCGGCCCTCTTCGCGGTGGGGGTGGAAGCGCCACTTCATCAGGGCCTCGCGCACATTGGCGTGAAAGACACGCGGGCAGCGGTCCAGGTCCAGGGCGTAGGGGAGGCCGGCCTCGTCGATCTCCATGCGCACGGTGCAGAGCTGCTCGCCCAGGCCCATGGCCTTGGCGGCCTCGGGCATGGCGGGCTCGACCCGCTTCCGGGGGCGCAGCTCGCTCCAGCTCAGAGCGCGGGGGCCGCCGGGGCCGGTGCCGATGCCGGGGCCAGCGCCGGGGCCAGCGCCGGGGCCGGGGCCGGGGCCGGGGCCGGAGCCGGGGCCAGCGCCGGGGCCGGCGGGATCCGCAGCGGCGAGAGAGGAGTCGGAAGCGGGGCGCTCGGGCTCTGGCGGGCCTGAGGGCTCTGGCGGGCCTGAGGGCTCTGGCGGGGCTGCGGGCCCGGCAGGGCCGGCGGGCTCGGCGGAAGAACCGGCGGGGAGAGACGGAGTGACATGCGGAGCCGCGGCGAGCTGCACCTCGAACAGCTCCGGCGGGCTGTCGAGGCCCTCGACCCGCTGCTCGGCGCCGCTGGCGAGGGGCAGGACCAGCAGGGCCAGCAGCGAGCAGGAGAGCAGCAGGGCGCCGACCTGGCGGTGGCGGTTGGCCTGCGCGGTGCGGGCGATGGTGGTGAACATGGCGGGACCTCCTCGGGACGGGGGTGGCGCCGGGAAGAGGGGAGTTCACGGGGGCGGAGCCGCGGCCCCCAGTGGCTCGGGCGCGGGTGCCGGACTTCCGGCACCCCCTGGCGGCGCCCAAGGACGAGGACGGAGGCGCCAGAGGAGGTGATCCTCCCCTTTTTGCAGCAGGCCGAGGGTGATCCTCCCCTTTTTGCAGCGATCCGAGCGCCTCGAGGCGAGGGCTGAACGAAACATCAACATCTTAGGCGAGCAAGGACCGCGGTTCCGCGGCAAGAGGCCCCTCGATCGCTGCATTTTTCGGGGGTTCACCTCCCGCCCGCTGCATTTTTCGGGGGTTCACCCCCTGGGGCGAGGCTTCCAGCGGCTCAAGCGAGGGTCGCGCTCCCCCAGTCCGGAGAATCGTTCGTCGGCGACCATCCGACCGAGGGCGCGCTCGACGCCGGGAAGCAGGCCGGGCGCGCGGAGGACGGTCGTCGGGTGCAGCCCCACCTGCGCGGCAATCTCACGGGTGGAGAGGCCCGAGAGGCTGCGGGCGGCCGAGAGCAGCAGGGTCCGAGGCTTGGGATCTCGGAAGAAGCAGTCGAGGGGAACGCGCTTCCACTCGCTGAGCGCAGCGGCCAGCGCGCCGAGGTCGACGGCGCCGCGGTTGCGAGAGCCGGGGAAGGGGGTGCCGTCGACGTTCGTAGTCGCGTCGGCCGAGACCCAACGGTGAAAGGTGGGCGCGTCGTCGACAGCGGCCGAGAGAGCAGACGCGGCGAGCTCGAGGCTGTCTCGGTAGGTGCTCAGCGGCCAGGCCGCAGGGCAGCGCACAAGGAATGCCCGACAGGGGTTGAGGTAGACGTAGCGCAGCGTCCGCCGCTGCTTGTCGCGGTGAAGGACAGCCTCGGCCGCCGGGATCGGCTCCCAGAGCGGGCCGGCCTCGCCGGTGTGCCAGGTGGTCCAGCGGGCGAAGGCACGGGCGGCCTCTCGTAGCTCCGCCTGCGCGGAACGGTTCGTGAGGACATGGACATGGTCCGGCATCAGGACCATGGCAATCGGGTCGGGCAGATGCCGAGCGAGGATCGACCAAAGGACGGTGCCCGCCTCCCACGAGCGGAAGAGGGAGCGCTGACCGACGGCGTGGGCGACATGGTGGAACACGGCGGACCTCCGGTCGCTGGCCTTGCAAGGGATACGCCAATCGTAATTTCAGCAATCTACAAACCACGAAGCCGCCGGACTTCCGGCGGCCCCCGCCACACCCCCGCGTTACGCCGCCGCCATGGATGTACGCGTCTGGATGGAGCAGGTCGAGGCCGCCCTGGTCCCTGGGAACGAGGCCATTCTCTCCGCCCTGGTGCGGCTCGCCCCCCAGCCGACCCCGCCCGGGGCGGGGCTGGTGCTGGCCCGGGCGTTGATCGCCACGGGGCAGCACGATCGGGCCCTGGAGCTGGTGCCCGCGAAGCCCTCGACTCAGGACTCCCGCGCCTGGGCGGCGGCGGCCAGCGACCTGGCCCTGGCCGGGCGGCGGCCCAACGACCCGGCCCTCTCCCGCACCCTGCTGGACCTGGCCGCGCAGGCCGATCCTCCCGACGCCTTCGACATCGTCGAGCAGCATGTGCGCCTCTGCCTCGCCCGGGGCGCCCGACAAGTGGCCCTGCGCGGGCTGGACCACCTCGCCGCGACGATGGACCGCCGCAGCCCCCGCCACCCCCCGCTCAGCGGCCGTCGCCGCCGCGCCGCCGACCAGGCCATCGCCGAGCTGCGGGCCGAGATCCTGGCCTCGACAGCCCCCCCGGCCGTCGACCCCCAGGAGCGGCGCCTGGACGAGCTGGCCGGCGACTCCAGCCCGGCCGCGCTGAGCGAGGCGGCCGCCTGCTGGGAGGCCCTGGGCGACGAGGACGCCGCGATCGCCCCCTTCCGCCGGGCGGTCGAGCAGGGATCCTCCGACCCGAGCCTGCTGGAGGCCTGGGGGCAGCGGCTGGTGCTGCGCCGCGACCTGGCCGCCCTGACCGAGCTGGTCGAGACCCACTTCGGCAAGGACGGGCCCAGCCAGGCCCTGGCCCACTGGCTGCTGGCCCAGGCCCGCTTCTCCCGCGGCGCCCTGCCCGCGGCCCGCAGCTCGCTCAACCGGCTGCTGGCCCTGCGCCCCGGCGACCGGGATGGCCGCCTGCTGCTGGCCCGGGCCATGCGGGCCGACGGTCAGCAGGACCAGGCCCTGGAGCTGCTGGAGACGCTGGCCGCCGAGCAGCCCCAGGACCTCGCCGTCCAGGCCGAGCGGCTGGAGCTGGCCGCGCTGGCTGGCCGCACGGACAGCGAGGCGCAGGCCGCGGCCTCCCTGGGCCTGAGCCAGGTCGGCGGCCCCTGCCGGGTGCGGCTGCCCTGGTCTCCCGGCGAGCGTGCGGCCGAACGACTGTCCGCGGTGCGCGCCCGCCTGCTGCCCGGGGGCGAGGTGGTGATCCTGCGGCTGGCCGAGCAGGAGCCCGCCCGGGACGAGCGCGGCCCGCTGTTCGAGGCCCTGCGCACCCTGCGTCAGGCCGGCAGCTCCAGCCCCTCGTAGAGCGCGCGGACCGGCAGCTCGATCTGCAGCGCCGGCAGGGCGACGAGGCCCTCGGCACCGTACTCCTGCAGCGTCCAGCGACCGTCCACCCCGCGGCTGAAGAGCTCGACCAGGACCCTGGCCTGGCTGATGAGCAGGTAGTGTTGGAGCGTCTCGATGGAGCGGTATTCGCGGAACCTCTCCCCGCGGTCGGCCGCCTCGCTGCCGGGCGAGAGCACCTCGGCCAGCAGGACGGGGTTGGTCACCGCCTGCGGGTCCTCCACGTCGAAGCGCACGCCGCCGCAGATCACCTGGCCGTCCGGGTAGCGGGTGTTGCCGTACAGCGGCAGGCGCAGGCGGTTCTCGGAGGCCAGGACCAGGCAGGGGCGGCCGTGGAGGGCAGCCCGAAGCGCGGCAAGGAGGTTGCTGATCAGCAGGCCGTGCGCGAAGGTCCCGCCGGTCATGGCGATCACCTCGCCGTCGACCAGCTCGTGCTTCAGCCCATCGGCCTCTTCCAGAGCCAGGTACTCGGCGTGGCTGGTGCGGACGCGGGCGGCTTCGGCCATCTGACCCTCCTGGTGCAATCCTACCCCTCGTCGATGCGGTACACCACCCCGCCGCCGTAGTCCCCGACGTACACCCGCCCCTGCGCGTCCCGGCCGAAGGTGGAGATCAGCAGCGGCCAGCGCCCCAGGCTCCACCACTCGGCCTGCTGCCCGGGCTGCTCCGGCAGCGCCAGGGCCCAGATCCGCCCGCTGGCGAAGTCTCCGACGATGTAGCGGCCCTGCAGCGCGGCGGGCAGCGCGGCGGTCTGTACATGGCCGCCGGTGATGCTCTGTCCGGCATCCCGACCGTACTCGAAGACCGGCTCGGTCAGGCCCTCGGTCGTGCAGGCCTCCTGCTTGGGGGGGAAACAGTGCCGCCCCTCGCGCCGCGCCCAGCCGAGGTTGGCGCCACGCGGCACGATGTTGACCTCCTCCCACAGGTTCTGGCCGACATCGGCGACGATCAGCCTGCCCGCCGGGTCGAAGGAGTAGCGCCAGGGGTTGCGCAGGCCGATGGCGAAGACCTGGGGCGTGGGCGCCGGCTCCGCCACGTCCAGGGTCAGCATGCTGCCCAGCAGGGTCTCGGCGTTCTGTCCATGCCCGTGCGGATCGTCCCTCCAGCCGCCATCCCCCAGCCCGACGTAGAGCAGCCCGTCCGGCCCGAAGGCGAGCTGGCCGGCGTTGTGGTTGGCGTAGGGCTGGTCGACCTCGAGCAGGACCCGCTCCTTGGAGAGGGCGAGGCTGGTCGGATCGGCCTGGAACTCGCTGACGCGGGTGCCGTTGCCCTCGCCCTCGCCCTCGGTCGAGTAGTTCAAGTAGAGGCGGGGGGCTTCCGGGCAGCGCGGGGGGAAGGCGAGGCCCAGCAAGCCGAGCTCGGAGGCCGTCGGCACCTCGAGCCGATGGGCCACCCTGGAGCTCCCCGTCGCCAGCTCGACCACCACCAGCTCGCCGGACTTGCGAAGCAGCACCATCCGGGCGCTGTCTCCGGGCGGGAACTGGATGTCGGTGAGCTCTTTGTGCCCGCTGCTGACCGGCACCAGGGAGATCTCCAGCCGCCGCTCGGCCGGGTCGACCGCCTCGAAGCGGGCCGCCAGGGCGCCCCCTTCGGCCTGGTAGTCGGAGGGGGCGAGGCGCACGGCGAGGTCGCGGGCCTGGTCGCAGGCGCAGAGCAGGGGGACGAGCAGGAGGGCGGCGAGCATGGGTGGCCCTACCCTCGCGCCCCCGCGGTGCCCACCGGTGTAGGCTTGGCCGATGCCCCTCCTCTCCGCCCGCACCACCATCCTGGACACCGAGACGGGCCCCGTGCTCTGGCAGCGCGACACGGGCCGGGGGCTGCACGTCCGGGCCGAGGCCCTGGCGGCCCTGCTGGAGTGGCCCGAGGGCCTGCCGCTGCCGCCCGAGCTGCAGCCCCTCGCCCGGCGCCTGGGGGAACATCACCTGCTGGAGGGCCCGCCGCCGCCGCTGGAGGCGCTGTTCGCCGCCCGCTCCCGGCTGCCCCTGCTGCTGCCCGAGCAGCCCGCCCTCTGGCACCCCCTCCCCCAGCAGCGCAGCGCGGGGGGCCATGCCTGGACCTCGACCCCCCTCTCCCCGACCGAGCTGGCCCTCTGGCGCGAGATGAACGGCGCCCGCCGCCTGCTCGACGTCGCCGCCCGCGCGGGCGCCTCGCTGGAGATCGCGCTCGCCTTTCTGGCCCGCCTGACCGATCCCGAGGTCCAGGCGGCCTCGCTCTGGCCCTCCCCTCCCCGCGCCCGCGAGCCCGCCCTGGCCCGCCTCGTCGGCGCCGCACGCCCGCTGGCACCTCGCCAGGCCCACCAGCGCGGCCCCGAGGGCGAGACCACCCTGATGCAGGAGCACGCGCTCTTCGAGGACCCGGCGACCCACTTCGACGACCGCGAGACGACCGTCGCCCACGCCTTCGCCCTGCCTCACCCCGCCTTGGGGGGCCGCCCCTACGGCGCAGCCCTGCACGCCGCCCTGGAGGCCCGCGGCCTGCTTCCCGAGGACGGGACCATGCTGGAGATCGGCCCCGGCAGCGGCGAGCTGGGTGAGGCCTTCCTCTCCCGCGCCACGGAGCGCGGCCTGCCCCGCGGCGAGCTGCTGCGCCTGGACGCCTCGCCGGCCCTGCTGGCCGCCCAGGAGCGCCGCCTCCCCGGCACCCGCGGCCTGCTGGGCAGCGCCACCGACATCCCCCTGCCGGCGCGCAGCCTCGCCTTCGTGCTCTGCAACGAGGTGATCGCCGATCTGTCCGCGGTGCCCTGCGACCTCCGCGACCCCGCGCCCGGCCCCGAGGCCGCCCAGGTCCAGCTCCGCCTGCAGCGCTACGGCATCGAGCCCCTGCCGGGCGAGGCCCCCCTCTACAACCTGGGGGCCTGGCGCCTGCTGGAGGAGCTCGCCCGGGTGCTGCGCCCTGGCGGCACCGCCTTCGTCAGCGAGTTCGGAGGGCTGGAGGAGTCGCCGACCGAGACCCGCTACCTGGACCACCCCGAGGTCAGCATCCACTTCGGCCACCTCTGCACCATCGCCCGCGCCCTGGGGATGCAGGTCGACTGCCTGCCGCTGCCCGAGCTGCTGGAGATGGACCTGCGGGCCCGCTGGCTCTCCCGCTCCTCCTACGAGGGCCTGCGCGCCCTGCACCAGCGCAATGGCCTGCACCTCGCCGCCCGCGCCTGGCAGGTCAAGCGCCTCAGCCTGCCCTGGACGGTGGAGGGCCTGGAGGAGGTCCCCCTCTCCGACGAGGGCCCCGCGCCGGTGCCCACCCGCTTCCTGGCCCTGCTGCTGCGGGCCCCGGGCTGAGCATCAGCCGGCGAGCGCGAGGCCGAGGTGGGCCAGCAGGGCCGGGCCCAACCCGAAGCGGCGCTGGAGCAGGGCCAGGGCGCCGACGATCAGCAGCCCGCGCAGCGGGTCGAGGGGCAAGAGCACGACCAGGTGGACGGCGGCGGCGCCCACCGCCCCCAGGCGCGGCTGCAGGGCGCCGCGCAGCCACAGGCCGCTGCCCAGGCCGAAGAGCAGGGCGGCACCGAGCCCTTCGCCGGCCGGGGCGGCGACCATGGCGAGGCGGGGGAGACCGAAGACCGGCCACAAGGAGGGCAGGAGCGCCAGCAGCAGCCCCGCCAGCAGGCCGGGGAGCAGGGCCCGCGGCGCGCCGAGCTCGGGCAGCGCTCCCCGTCGGGCCAGGGCGACCGCGGCGCTGAGGCCCAGGAGCAGCCCTCCGGCGGAGAGGCTGACCGCCGGCCGGGAGAGCGGCGCCCCCGCCACCTCGAACAGCCCCGGCCCCAGCACGGCCAGCGCGAAGAGCAGGGCGCCGCTGAGCACGGTCCCCAGCACCCCGGGGCCCTCGGGGACCGGGGCGACCCCCTGGGCGTCCACGGCCCGCGCGGTCAGGATCAGCAGCAGGCCGGCGGCCAGGCCGGAGCTGAGCAGGGCCAGCGCCCCCGGGAGGAGGCCCGGAAGGACGCCGCCGGCCAGGGCCAGGGCTCCGCCGAGCGGCACCAGGGCGGCGACGGCGGGGTGGAGCTGGGCGAGGCCCATCGAGAGCCCCACGCTGACCAGGGCGACCACGGGCAGGACGCGCATCGGGACGGCGGCCCCTCCGACCAGGTCGGCGGCCCCTCGCACCAGCCAGAGCCCCAGGGCGACGGTGAAGCCCAGGGCCACGGGCATGGCCAGCAGCCAGGGGCCGACCGGCAGCGTCCCGGTCAGCATCCCGGCGAGCCCGGCCAGCAGGGCGACGCCCGAAGCCGAGAGGGTCCAGGTCAGCCACTTGCCCAGGACCAGCTCCAGGCGAGAGAGCGAGGAGGCCAGCAGGATCTCCAGGGTGCGGCCCTCGCGCTCCCCGGGCAGGGTCTCGGCCAGCGGCCCGGTGAGCATGGAGATGGCGAGCAGGGCGACCAGCAGGGCCCGACCGGGCAGGAGGGGGACCCGCGGCGCGAGGCGCAGCTCGACGGCGGGCTGGGGCTCGACGGCGAGCAGGGCCTCGCGCAGCTCGCTGGGCAGGCTGCGGGCGACCACCGTCAGGGGCGGGCCCGCGCGGAGCTCGACGGTGGCTCGCTCGTCCAGGCGGACCTGCCCGGCCAGCGCGGCCGGCGGCTCGCCTCGCACGGCGGGCAGCTCGGGGCCTCGCCCCAGGGGCAGGGCGCCGGCGGGCAGCAGCAGGGCCAGCGAGAAGAGCAGCAGCGAGAGGCCTCTTCGACCGGCGGCGCTGCGGGCCCGCTCGCGGCGGGCGACCGCCAGCACGCGGCGGGGACGGGGCAGGGCGGTCGAGAGCGTGCTCATCGACCGAGCCCGCCCTGGTGCTGACCCCAGCGCCGCACGGCCAGCCCGACCAGGGCGAGGCCGAGCAAGGTGACGGGGATGGGGGCCCCCAGCGGGCTGCTGCCCACGGCCAGCGCGCCCAGGCTGGCGACCGGCAGCCAGGCGCCGACCGCGGGCAGGCCGGCGCCGAGGCCCATCAGGGCGGTCACGAAGCCGAGGGCTCGGGAGAGGGGGGCGGCGAAGCCTCGGTCGGCGGCGCCGGGAGAGGCCACGGCCGACAGCCCCAGGGCGCAGGCGACGACGGTGGCGACCAGGCCGTTGCCGGCGATGGCGAGCGGGCGATCCATGGCCATGATGCCGTGCATCAGCTGCAGGGTCGCGAGCTGGCCCAGCCCGAGCACCACCCCCAGGCCCACGAGGCGACCGGCGGCCTGCGTCCAGGGCGGCACGGGCAGGGTCAGGGCGGCCTCGACGACGCCCTCGGCGCGATCCCGCCAGGCCAGCCCCGCCCCCATCACCACCCCGTACAGGGCGAAGAGCACCGAGATGATCAGCCCCATCCGGCCGGACTGGCCGGCGACGACGGCGCTGCGAGCGGTCTCGGGAGGCACCTCGATCCGCCAGGCGGCCTGGGCCTGGTCGCGCAGGATCGCCTCGATCCGGAAGGTGGTGGGGCCCGCGGACGGGGCGGCGACGACCCAGCGCTCGCCGGCGCCGCCTGGGTCCGCCTCTCGCCAGGCCGCCCGGCTGGCCCGGCCCTCGGCCACCGCCCGCTCGGGGTCGGGGTCCACCCGCAGCTCCAGGCTGGCGGCGGCGACCCGCTCCTGCACCAGGGCGGCGTCCTCGGCCCGCATGGCGAGCGAGGCCACCTCGTCCACCGGCGAGCCCATCAGGCCGACGATCAGGGCGGTCCCGACCATCGCCCCCGCGGCCAGCAGCCCCGGCCAGGCCAGGGCCCGCACGACGAAGCCCTCGCGCACCAGCCGCAGGCCCGTGGCCAGGGCGATGGTCAGGACGGTCCGGCCGACGAGCCTCACCCCTGCGCTCCGGTAGGGGGCAGGCCCTCTCCGGTCAAGCGCAGGAAGGCCTCGCCCAGGTCGCGCAGCCCGGCCCTCTCCCGCAGCTCGTCCAGGCTGCCCTCGGCGACCAGCCGGCCGCGGGCGACGACCCCGGCGCGGGTGGCGATCGCCTCGACCTCGCCCATGATGTGGCTGCTGACGAGCACGGCCCGCCCCTCGGCGGCCAGGCGCCGGACCAGGGCCAGCACATCCCGCCGCCCGGCGACGTCCAGCCCGTCGGTGGGCTCGTCGAGCAGCAGCAGCGGGGGATCGTGGACCAGGGCCCGGGCCAGCACCACCCGCCGCTTCTGGCCCGTGGAGAGGGAGCCGCAGGCCGCGCTGCAGAGCTCGGCGGCGCCAAGCCGGGCCAGCAGCTCGCGGGCGCGCTCGCGGGGGCGGGCCACGCCCTGCACGGCGGCGAAGAGGGAGACGGCCTCGAGGGCGCTGAGCTGCGGCTCGAGGCCGGCCTCGGCGGGGACGTAGGCGAGGCGGGCGCGGGCGCCGAGGGGATCGACGGCGGCGTCGACCCCGTCGATGAGCACCCGGCCGCGATCGGGCCGCAGCAGGGTGGCCAGCATCCGCAGGGTGGTGGTCTTGCCGGCGCCGTTGGGGCCGAGGAGGGCGTAGACCTCGCCGCGATCGACCCGCAGGCTGATGCCGTCGACCGCCAGGACCGGGCCCCGGCGGGCGTCGAGGAAGGTCCGGGAGAGATCGGTGGCGTGCAGCATCGGGTCAACCGGTCGGGAGGCAGCGGCGCAGGAAGGCCGCGAGCAGCTCGGGGCCCTGCGGCGAGAGCACGCTCTCGGGGTGGAACTGTACACCCCAGGCGGGCAGGCGGACGTGGCGCACGGCCATGATCTCACCGTCCTCGGTCCAGGCGCAGGGCAGCAGCGAGGCGGGCAGGTCGACGACGGCCAGGGAGTGGTAGCGGCCCATGGGCAGCGGGCTGGGCAGACCAGCGAAGAGCCCGCTGCCGTCGTGCTCGACGAGGCTCTGTTTGCCGTGGACGAGGCGGCGGGCCGCCACGACCCGCGCCCCGAGCGCCTCGCAGAGGGCCTGGTGCCCCAGACAGACCCCCAGCAGCGGCACCCGACCCAGGGCCGCCCCGATCAGCGGCAGGCTGATGCCGGCGTCCTTGGGCGCGCCCGGCCCTGGCGAGATGACGATGCCGTCGGCGGCGAGCGCCAGCGCCCCGGGGACGTCGATCGTGTCGTGGCGACAGACCTCGACCTCGGCCCCGAGCACCTGGAAGGCCTGCACGAGGTTCCAGGTGAAGGAGTCGACGTTGTCGATGACCAGCAGCTTCATGGGGCGAGCTTCATGGGGGGAGCTTCATGGGGGATCGGGTGCGAGTAGAGCCTTCGCTGTAGACTTGACACGTAAACCCCACTATACTGTGTTCATGGACCTGTCCCCCCGCGAGACCGCCGACCTCGCCGGCTTCTTCGCCCGTCGCTTCCCGCGTCGGGCGGAGGTCAACGCCCTCGCCCGCAGCGCGCGCATCGTGCTCGACGAGACCCTGGCCGGCGACGACGGGATGGTGTGGGCCACGGTCCTGGCCGAGGCGCGCATCCAGAAGCGGCTGCGGGCCCTGGCCCGGGAGGCCTCGCGCCAGGAGCCGGGGGACCAGAACCTCCAGGAGGTCTGTCGCCTGCTCGCCGCCAGCGAGCCCGCCCCGGTGCTGCCCTGGCTGGTCGGCGGCGGCGCGATCCTGGCCCTGCTGGCCTTCGGCGTCGGCGCCTGGATCGGCACCCGCGGCGGGCCCGAACCCGAGCCCGAGCCTGTCGTTGCAGCCGCTGCCCCCGTCGAGGCTGCCCCTGTCGAGGCTGCCCCCGTCGAGGCTGCTCCTGTCGAGCCCGCCCCTGTCGAGCCCGCCCCTGTCGAAGCCGCCCCTGTCGAAGCCGCCCCTGTCGAGCCCGCTCCGGCCCCCCCAACAGTCCCGGCACCGACAGCCTCGGCACCCACCGTCTCGGCGACCGCGGCCTCACGCTGCCCCGGCATGCCCGGGCAGCTGATCGGCTACTGGTATGCCGGCCGCGAGGCGCCCGGGGCCAAGGGCCAGACCATCACCGTTCCGACGGCCGCCAATGTGCGCGCCGACTACCCCGATCGCCACAACGGCTACGACGCCCGCGCGCCGCTGCGCTGCGGGCTCCGCGCGGGAGACCGGGTCCGCCTCAGCCAGGACCCCGTCGCCGTCCCCGGCGGGGTCTACTGGGTGCCGCTGTACGGCGGGGACCTGCTGGACTGATCCCCGCCGCGCCCGGCCCCCGACCGGAGGGCCTACTTCTCGGGCTCGGAGGTGATCAGGTTGATGTCCAGCCCCGACTGGTCCGTCGTGCCGGTCGAGATCTTGCCGCCGATCTCGCTGCCGCCGGCGCCCACCGTCTCGTCGGTGGTGTTGACCACGCTGTCGGGCACGGGCCCATGGTCGACGAAGCCCCAGAGGTAGACGATGGTGTTGCCCGGGGACCACAAGGAGAAGGGCACCGAGGTCGCACCGCTGAAGTCGGTCGCGTCGAAGCTGCGCACATCGTAGGAGTTGCGCTCCAGGCTGTCGATCGTGATGTCCCCGACCGGCCGGTACATCATCGCCGCGACGTACAGGACGCTGCCCTCGGGCAGCTCGTCGAAGGACTCACCGCCGTTGAGCCGGACCTCGCCGCCCAGCCGCACGAAGCTGACCACGCTGATGTCCGCCCGGCCGTCGCCGAGCGGGATCTGCACGACCAGGTCCGAGCGGCTCTCGGTGCCGACGACCAGCGGGTTGCCGTCCACATCGGGCTCGGTGACGTAGCCACCCCAGAGATCCTCGGCGTCGATCAGGTCGTTGCCGTTCTTGTCCCAGGCGCCCAGCAGACGGATCGACTCGGGCGAGCCGCAGTAGCCGCCCAGCGAGAAGGGCAGCGTGGCGCTGTCCCCGTCGACCGTCGGCTCGTCCCGCACCCAGGCGTAGGGGCCGACGCCGGCCGTGTCGTAGACCAGGACCGCCACGTCGCCGCCCGCCCAGGGCGAGCCGAGGACCGCGTTGCCGGCCAGCGTGACGGGGTCCTCGCAGCCTTCGCCGCCGCCGCCCCAGCCCGTGCCCCAGCCGCCGCCGCTGCCGCCGCCGCCCGACCAGCCCCACCAGGCCTGGGCGAGGTCGTAGTCGACCAGCACGACGATGTCCTTGTCCCCCACCTCGGCGCCGTCGGTGAGCTCGATCTCCAGCGGGTGGATGCCGAAGGGCTCGTCGGTCGCCAGGACCCCGTCGCCGTACAGGTCCAGCGTGGCGCTGAGCCGGACCGGGCCGGGGGCCGGCATGGTGACCGAAATGGAGTAGGGATCACCCTCGATCGAGGGCGTCTGGACCGTGTCGCTGCCGCGGAACCACTCAATGCCGTCGACCTGGTCGGAGGCGCCGACGAAGATGGCGCCGAAGGGGAAGCCGTCGGTGAAGATGGAGTCTTCCCAGGCGACGTACTCACGCGAGCCGTCGCCGGCGTTCTCGGTGTAGAGCTGCACCCGGACGGTGCCGCTCACCTGGGCCGAGATCGGCTCGGTCTCTTCGGTGCCGCCGTCCGCGGAGCCGCCGTCCGCGGAGCCGCCATCGGTGCCGCCGCCATCGGTGCCGCCGCCGTCGGCGAAGCCGCCATCAGAGCTCCCGCCGTCCAGGGTGTCGCCCTCATCGCCGGTCTTGGGGCCGTCGCAGCCGAGCGTGCCGATCGAGAGCAGAAGGGTGGGGAGGCCGAGGGCGACCAGGGTTCGTGCGTTCATGATTCCTCCAGGTGGCGGAACCGTAGTACAGGCGAAACGACAATTGTGTGAACTTCCGAGATCATGGCTGTTCAGGAGACGGCGGGCGGTCCTGGGGGGCCACACGCAGCTCGACCTCGACGGCGAAGTGGTCGCTGGGCTCGACGGGCCCCTGGGGGGTCCCCACCTCGCGCTCGAGGAAACGGTGCCGGCTGGCGCAGACGTGGATCCGACCGTCCGGGTCGCGGGCCAGCAGGTGGTCCAGCCGGGCGGGCTGCTCGGTGCCGGCGTACTGTTCATGGTAGAGCCGGTTGAGGTCCGTGGCGGTGAAGGCCCGCAGCTGCTCGGCCAGATGGGCCTCCGAGAGCCCCGCGGGGCCGTGGAGGGGGGGCCGCAGGGCGGCGACCGGATCGTTGTCCAGCCCGCGAGCGACCCGCACATCCAGGTCGGCGTCGCCGGCCGGGCGGCCGCGCACGGCGAGGTCGACCAGGCCGCCGTAGTGCTGGAGCAGGGGCAGGCTGAGGGCGTTGTGCCACCAGCTGCTGTCGAAGCGACCATCCGGCCGACGCCAGGTCTGCCGCGCATAGAAGGGGGCCGCGTTGAGGTCCCCGCCGACCAGGACCAGCTCCTCGGGCGGCCGCCGGGCGACCTCCAGTCCCAGCCGCCGCGACTGCACCATCCGGTGGAGCCAGGCCGCAGGGAAGGCCTGCATATGGGTGTCGAAGAGGCTGAGCGGCCCCAGCCGCGGGTGCTCGAAGCTCAGGCGCAGGAAGCTGCGCAGGATCGGCTCCTTGCCCGGAAAGGAGAGCGCCTCCTGGCGGTCCTGGACCTCGTAGGGCCGCAGCTCGACCTGCACCTCCCCCGTCCACTGCCCCTCGCGCAGCAGGATGGCGAGGCCGTCGCGCGCCTCCCGCGGCGGACAGAAGAGGCGGTAGCCCGAGGCCGAGGCCAGCCGGTCCAGCAGGCGGATCTCCGGCGGCTGCCAGAGCTCCTGCAGCAACAGGAGGTCGGCCCCCGAGCCGAGCAGGCGCTCGAACACTACAGGGCGGCGCTGCTCCAGCCAGGGGCTCTGCTTGTAGACGCGCCCGAAGATGCGGACGTCGAGCAGGGCCAGGTTCCAGCTCAGCAGGCGCAGGCCGACCCCCTGGGGGTGGGGCGCCGGGTTGCTGGCGCGGGCGCGGAGCAGCGCCGCCGTAGGATCCGGCGGCGCGCAGAACTCCAGGGGCCGCCGCAGCAGGTCGGCCGCCCGCAGGCGCTCCCCACCGACGATGGCGGGCGCGAGGTGGGCCAGGGAGGGGCTGTCGAGGAGCAGCGCCCGGTCGGCCTCCTCCGCGCCCGGAGCCGAGGGCGCCTCAGCCCCCCACATAGGACCAGGCGCAGGTCCCGTCGTCGCAGACGAAGCCGTCGGCGTCGGGGCAGTCGCAGTCCGTAGGCTCGACCAGCTCGCAGCCGACGTCGTCGCCGACCTGCTTGATGTAGAGGAGCTGCTCGATGTCGGCGTCGTTGGCGGCCACGAGGTTCTGCGTGCAGCCGCAGCTGGTCCCCGGGATCGGGTAGCCGCAGTCCGCGTCGACCTCGCAGGCCTGCACCCGGGCCAGCTCCTCGCTCCACTCCTGCCCGACGATCTCGCAGGGCTCGGTCTTCTGCTCGCAGGCCGCCAGGAGCAGCATCAGCACGACACCCATCCCACCTCCATCGGTGGCACCATAGCCCCGGCCTCCCCGCGCGCGCTATGGTCCGCTCGTGCGCGGCCCTCCGTCCCTCCTCGCCCTCGCCCTCCTCCTTCCCGGATGCGGGGGCTCGTCCGCGGCGCCGACGCCAGCGCTCGACCTCGAGAGCCCGGCGGCCCCGCCCGCGATCCGCTTCCCAACCCTGGGACCGCTGCCCGCGCCGCCCATCGGCACCGGGGCGGGCTTTCGCTCGGACTTCGTGCGGGCCTTCACCGACGGCTTGCAGATCGAGCGACCGGGCGAGCGCATCGAGGTCCGGGTCCAGGCCATCGGCAGCCTGCAGCTGGACGAGGCCGGGGGCTTGCACGCGGGCGACCCGATGGGACCCGATCTGCCGCTGGCCCTGCCGGTCCGCCTGCCCGCCGCGGCCTACCCCGTCGAGATCAGCCGGGCCCGCTTCCAGGACGCCGATGGCCGCTCCGAAGAACGCGTCGCCGCCGCCCGGGTGCGCTTCGACGCGGCCGCCCCGGTGGACTGGCGCTGGGCGGGCCAGTTCACCCTCAGCAGCGGGCTGTGTGCCTTCCTCTCCCCCGCCGCGGCCCAGGCCCTCTCCTCGGCCAGCGCCCGCCTGCACGCCGCGATCCTGCGGGCGGTCGAGGCCGACCCCCTCGCGGCCGAGCTGCTGGCGACCCGCGGCATGGGCCCCACGGACCTCGCCTTCTGCCCGGCGGGCGACGGGGAGGGCAGCGTCGAGCTCTACGTCGGCGTCGACGCCGAGGGCAACCCGGTCGAGGTGGTGGCCGACTTCCTGGTCCTGGTCGAGCCGGACGAGGCGATCGCCACCATCACGAAGCCGGCCGGCTGGCCCCCGGGGATCCTGGCCTCGCCGCTGCTCGAAGAGCTGGGCATCGAGCTGCGCCGGGCCCACCCCGGCGAGACCGTGCCCACCACCGGCGCCCCCTGCTGGATGGCCATCGACGCCCGCAGCATCGCCCGCGACGCCCGCATCGCCTTCCCGCGCATCCAGGCCTGGGATGCCGATGGCCAGCCCGTCGAGCTGGTCCAGACGACCGAGGGCTACCGGATCTGGCTGCCGGAGCCGCCCGAAGCCGGGGCCATCGCCCGCCTGGAGATCGTGCTCCGCGTGGGGGTCAAGCCGCTCTGAGCGGGGGGCTCAGGGAGCGCGGCGCAGCAGCCGGTAGGGCAGGGCGTCGGTCCAGACGTCCAGGACCCAGTCCGCCCCGCTGCTCTGCAAGACCGCGGCGGCCTCGTCGAGGTCTTCGTAGAGGTCGAGCGGAGCCAGGGCGGTCGGCGCGTTCGCGTCGAAGCCGGCGAGCTGCCAGCTCTCCCCGCTGAGCAGGTCCAGCAGATCGCCCAGGTCGATCTCCTCGTCGGGGAGGCGCCACTGGTCCGCGGCCAGCTCGACCCAGGCCGTGGGCGAGCCCTCGGGGCCGCCGGGAGAGGCCTCGGCCCGGATCACCGCCGCCCGCGAGTCGGTCAGCAGGGCGAGCACCAGCTCCAGCAGGCGCTCGGCCTCGGCCGGGCTGTCGACCGCCGGGAGCTCCCAGGCCTGGAAGCCAGCGCCGGCGGGCAGCGGGCTGGCGCCCTCCAGCAGCTCAGCTCGCATCGTCGTCCTCGTGGAGGGCGTCCCGCCGGACCCGCAGGGCCTGGGCGCGATCGCCGTCTCCCCGGGCCAGGAAGGCCGCCTCGGTCCGCTGCAGCAGGCTGGGCAGCCGGGCCCGCGCCGCCGGACGGGTGCTGCGCTCGGCCACGCCGATGCCGACGTGCAGCCACTCCAGGGCCGGGTCCGGGGGCAGCACCTCGCCGAGCAGGATGGCCGCGTCGATGGCCAGCTCGTCGAAGCCCTCCTGGGTGGCGATGCCGAAGGCGTCCTCGAAGAAGGCCGCGGCAGCCTCGGCCAGCCCGCTCTTGCGCAGGATGGAGCCCTCAGCCACCAGCATGCGCACCACGACCTCGCGACCGGCCCCGGGGGCCCGCGACTCGACGTCGTCCAGCGTGGCCTGGGCCTCGTCGAAGTGGCCCTGCATGCCCTGCGCCCGCGCGATGCGGGTGAGCAGGCAGAGCTCGGCGTCCAGGCCGTGCTGGCGGGCCAGGGGGAGCAGGGCCCTCCAGGCCGCCTCGGAGGAGGCCGGATCGAGCGGGTTCAACATCGCGTCGAGGTCGGGGAGGTCGGGCAGCATCGCATCCATCCGGAGGAGGAGCTCTGCCTTAACGAGCCTTCAGCCAGTCGCGCCCGTTGAAGATGACGACCACGCCCTCGGCCGCGACCGTGACCAGGTTTGGCGCCGGGGCGGGCAGGGCGCCGGCCTCGTTGACCGCCTTGACGGCGCTGGCGTCGAACTTCTTGTCGCCCGAGAGCACCATCGGCTTGAGCGCGAGCACCTGGCCCGAGGGGTCGATCTGCAGCACGAGGCGGGTCTCCAGGCCCGGGTTCTTCTTGATGGCCCCGGCCTTGGGGCTCCAGGCGGCGAGCACCTGGGCCCGCACCAGGTCGACATAGGCGGTGAAGGGCATGTCGGGCGGGGGCGGCGGCGTGTCGGACTCCTTGGTGGAGTCGGGGTTCTCGATGGTGGGGATGTTGTTCAGCAGGTTGTCGATGCCCTCGTCGGCCGAGGCGACCGAGGTCCAGGAGGAGAGCAGGGCGACGAGGATCAAGGACGTCACAGGGGGGCTCCAGGAGGAGGGGTCAGCGGGTCTTCCAGGCGAAGTAGAACATCGAACCCACGAAGCAGGCTCCGCATGCCCAGAAGGTCACCCAGGAGAAGCGGACGAAGAAGTCCAGCCAGGACAGCTCGGCCTGACCGAAGTTCTTGTAGAGCATCAAGGCGACGCTGCCAAGGTATCCGAAGGCGTCGGTGACGTAGATCATGAAGCCCGCGGTGCCCGCGAAGCCCACCGCGGCGATCAGGCGATCGAAGAGCACGCAACCGTAGGGCACGTAGCCGATGTACAGCCCCAGGCCGACCGAGATCATCCAGGCGGCCGGACCGATCAGCCCCGCCTGCCAGGCCCAGGTGCTGGCGCCGATCAGGACGGTCCCGCCCAGCATGATCAGGTGGACCGCGATCAGCGCCTTGCGGTTGTCCTTGATCAGCATCAGCAGGGCCAGCACGAGCAAGACACCGCCGGCGATGGGCAGCTCGCTGGTGGTCATGATGCCGGGCGAGGCCGAGTAGCCCAGGGCATCCCAGATCTCGCGGGCGAAGTTGTCCCGGAAGTCGCGGTAGGCGGTCAGCAGGATGTAGAGCAGGGTCAACATGGCCAGGCCGGGCAGGAAGGCCAGGGTGAACTGCTTGCGGGCCCGGGCGTCCATCGGCTGGCGCTTCGTGCGCAGGGCCTCGTCCTCGGCCGTCGGCGGAGGCAGCCGCGCGAGCAGCCAGACGGCGAGGCAGAGGGGCGGGAAGAACAAGGCGCCTACCGCGAAGGGCATCCAGTACTCGTCGATGCCGTAGTCGAGGGTCAGCTTGCCGACGGTCTTGACCGCGCCGCTGGCGACGATGTAGCTGGCCGACAGGCCGGCCCCCAGCACCTCGGTCAGCCGCCGACCCTCCAGGAAGCCGAAGGTGAGGCCCCAGACCATGCCCAGGGGCAGGCCGTTGAGGAAGAGGGCCAGGGCCTTCCAGGGCCCGGGCAGCACCGCGAAGAGCAGCAGGGCCAGCCAGGAGATGCCGATGACCCCGACCAGGGCGGTCGCCCGGCGCTCGCCGGTCATCTCGCTGACGACCTTGATGCCCATGAACTTGGAGAGGCAGTAGCCGAGCACCTGGCTGATGATCAGCAGGATCTTCAGGTCGATCGAGCCGACCAGCGGCAGGTCGACCGTGCCGGCGAAGGTGCCGACGGCGAAGGCCTTGCGAAAGGCGTACATGCAGAAGTAGGTCGAGAAGGCCGCTGCGATCGTGTAGATCGCGAAGGTCGGGGCGTTGGTCCGCGCCACCCAGCGGGTGACCGGGCTGCTCCGCTGCAGGGCACCCGACGAAGCCTGGGACATCCTCTCCCTCCGAGCGGCGCACGGTGCCACGCCTCCCCGGTGGACGCAAGGGCCAGCGCTCGACGCCACCAGAGCGTGCCCTCCGCGTCACCGGGCTGCCCCGCAGGGCCCGCCAGACCCGCGACCCGCGAATTATCGGACCGGCATGTCCTCCGTCCCGCTGCTCCTCGCCCTGCTGGGCTGCACCTGCCAACCCCAGGCCCCCGCGCCCTCGGACGCGCCGGCGCTCCCCACGCCCCCTCGCCCCCCGTCGATCACCGCCCAGCCCTGGGTGGCCTCGGGCGACATCGGCCCGGACAGCGCGGTGCTCTGGACCTGGAGCGGAGGGCTGGCCCGGGTCCGAGCGGAGGCCTGGCAGCTGGACGATCCCCAGAAGGAGATCCAGTCCCGCAGCGCGATGATCGGTCCGGCCTCGCCGCCGGCGGCTCCCACGGCGCACCTGCGCCTGGAGGGCCTGCAGCCCGACACCGAGTACGGCTACCGGGTCCTCACCGGGGACGGGCGAGAGGCCGAGGGCCGGCTGAAGACGGCCCCGCTCGCCGAGGACCGGGCCGCCGTCACATTGCTGGTGGGCGGTGACCTGGGGGGGCAGGGCTGGTGTCGGCCGCCCGAGGGCTACGGGATCTTCCAGGCGATGCGCGGGCTCCGACCGGACCTCGCGATCCTGAACGGCGACATGATCTACGCCGACGGGAGCTGCCCTCCCACCGCCCCCGACGGCAGCGCGAATGTCCAGCTCGACGAAGGCCACCCCCAGGACATCCGCGGCGTCGACTGGACCGACCCGGCGGCCACCCGCCGCGCCCTGGACGGCTGGTGGGCCTACCACCGGGCCGATCCCCAGCTCCAGGCCTTCCTCGAGGATGTGCCGGTCGTCGTGCAGTGGGACGACCACGAGCTGGTCAACGACTGGGGGGGCTGGACGACCTGGCGCACGGGGGATGCGGAGCGGGCGGGCTTCCCGGTGGCGATCGAGCAGGCCCGAGCCGCCCTGCTGGCCTGGAACCCGATCGATCCCCAGGCCACGCCGGGCCCCGTCCACCGACGGCTGCGCTGGGGCCAGCACCTCGAGCTGATCGTGCTCGACAACCGCAGCTTCCGGGCGCCCAACGACCAGCCCGATGGGCCCGAGAAGTCGATGCTGGGGGCCGAACAGCTCGCCTGGCTGCTCGCGACGCTGGAGTCCAGCGACGCCACCTGGAGGGTCGTCAGCACCAGCGTCCCCCTCTCGATCCCGACCGGCAGCGAGGCCTGGCAGCGCGGACGAGACGGCTGGGCCAGCGGGACCGGCGATCCCGGCACGCCCGAGGGCAGCGCCGATGGCTCGGCCGCCACGGGCTTCGAGCACGAGCTGGGGACGATCCTGGGCCGGATCCGGGAGCTCGGCCGCCCGGGGGTGGTCTTCGTGACCACCGACGTCCACCACTCCCGGGTGCTCCGCTACGACAACGGCGGGGTGCCGGTGACCGAGGTGGTCAGCGGCCCCTTGCGCGCCTGGACGGGACCTCCGGGGCCGCTGGACCCGAGCTTCGCGCCGGTCGAGCACTTCTCGGTGGGCGAGGTCTTCACCTTCGCCCGCCTGGCGATCGAGGCCGATGGCGCGCTGACCATCGAGCTCCACGACGAGAGTGGCGCGGCCATCCCCGGCTCCACCCTCCTCCTGCAGCCCGGCGCGGAGCCCCCTCGATGAGCCCCCTCCTGCTGACTCCGGGCCCCCTCTCGACCCACGTCCAGACCCGCCGGGCGATGACCGAGGATCGCGGCAGCCGGGATCCCGACTTCCTGGCCATGGATACCCGGACCTGGGCCGGCATCGCCTCGCTCGTCCAGGCCGAGGACCCTGATGGCGACTGGGTCTGCGTGCCCCTGCAGGGCAGCGGCAGCTTCGCGGTCGAGGCGATGCTGGGCAGCCTCGTGTCGCCGACCGCCCCGCTGCTGGTGGCCGAGAACGGCGCATACGGCAGCCGGATGAGCACGATGCGGCAGCGCATGGGGCGCCCCCTGCTGCGCGTCGACAGCGGCGACGAGGCCCCCCTCGATCTGGGCGCCATCGAGCGCGCCCTGCAGGCCCATCCCGAGATCGAGGCCGTGGCGGTGGTGCACTGCGAGACGACCACCGGGCGGCTCAACCCGCTGGAGGAGCTGGCCGCCCTGGTGCAGCGCCAGGGCCGCCGCCTGCTGGTGGACGCGATGAGCGCGTTCGGCGCCTTGCCATTGGGGCCGGCGATCGGGGCGATCGACGCGATCGCCGCCTCGGCGAACAAGTGCCTGGAGGGGGTGCCCGGGGTGGCCTTCGTCCTGGCCCGCCGCGCGCTGCTGGAGCGCAGCGCCGGCCGCAGCCCCAGCATCAGCCTGGACCTGCACGAGCAGTGGCGTCGCCGGGAGCTGGACGGCCAGTGGCGCTTCACCCCGCCGACCCATGTGATCGCCGCGCTGGACGCCGCGCTGACCCTGCACCGGGCCGAAGGTGGCGTCGCCGGGCGAGGCCTCCGCTACACGCAGAACGCCCGGGTCCTGCTGGAGGGCATGCGGTCGCTGGGCTTCCAGCTGCTGCTGCCCGAAGCCGACCAGGCCCCGATCATCCTGACCTTTCACCAGCCGGCCGACCCCGCCTGGGACTTCGAGCGGGTCTACCAGGGCCTGGTGGAGCGCGGCTTCGCCATCTACCCCGGCAAGCTGACCCGCCGGCCCTCCTTCCGGGTCGGCTGCATCGGCCAGGTCCAGCCTGCCGACCTGCAGCGCTTCGTCTCCAGCCTGGACGAGCTGATGGGCCAGCTCGGCATTGCCTCGGGGAGCCCGCAGCCATGAGCCCCTCCATCCAGGCCGTCATCCTGGACTGGGCCGGGACCACCGTCGACCACGGCAGCATCGCCCCCGCCGGCGTCTTCGTCGAGGTCTTCGCTCGCCAGGGCGTCGCGATCACCCTCGCCGAGGCGCGGGAGCCGATGGGGGTCCACAAGCGCGAGCACATCCGCCGCGTCTGCGCCATGCCCGCGGTCGCCGAGGCCTGGCGCCGGGCCAAGGGGAGCCTCCCCTCCGTCGAGGACGAGGAGGCCCTCTACGCCGCGGCCATCCCGCTGCAGATCGAGTGCCTGCCGCGCTACTCCACGCCCATCGACGGCGTCGTCGAGGCGATCGCCGCCCTGCGCGCCCGCGGCCTGCGCGTCGGCTCGACCACCGGCTACATCCGCGCCATGCTCGACGTGGTGCAGGATCACGCCTCCCGCCAGGGCTACCGCCCCGACTGCGCCGTCGCCGCCGACGAGGTGCCCGAGGGCCGACCCGCCCCCTTCCTGAACTGGGAGGCCGCCCGCCGCCTGGGCGCCTGGCCACACCACGCCCTGGTGGCGGTCGGGGACACGGTGGTCGACATGCAGGCGGGGCGCAACGCGGCCTTCTGGACGGTCGGCGTCTCGCGCACCGGGAGCCTGCTCGGGCTGAGCCGGGACGAGCTCGCAGCGCTGGCCCCCGGGCAGCGGGCGAGGCTCGAAGAGGCCGCCTCGGCCACCTTGATCGAGGCCGGCGCCCACCTGGTGATCCCCAGCCTCGCCCAGCTCCCCGAGGCGATCGTCGAGCTGGACGCGCGGCTGGCCCGGGGAGAGCGCCCCTAGCGGCGGCGCAGCAGCCAGGGCCGCTCCAGCAGCAGCGCCTGGTCCTGCGCCTGCAGCTCCCGGCTGCGCTGGGCGTCGAGCACCAGCCCGGCGGTGGTCGGCGGGGGCGAGGCGCTCCGCAGCAGCAGGCGCCCGCCGGGGGCCAGGGCCTGGGCCGCCGCCTGCAGGCTGGCGGCCTCCACCTCCAGGCCGAGGTGCACCGCGTCCAGCGAGCCCGCGGGGAGCCGGGCGAGCGCCAGGGCGGGCGGCAGCGGGTCGAGCTCGACCGGAGGGCGCCGGGCGATCTGGACGAGAGCCTGCTCCTGCATCCAGGGGGAGAGATCGGGCAGGGCAGAGGGCCCCTCCAGCAGCCGCAGCGCCAGGGGGCTGCGTCGCCGGGCGAGGGCGTCCAGGCGCGAGGCGAGCCCCTGCGCCCGCTGCAGGCCCAGCCGGGGGGACAGCGCCGCCTGGGCCAGGAGGCGCAGCCGACGCCCCCCGGGGGGGCGGCCGCCCGAGACCGACCCGACCAGCCGCCGAACCAGGGCTTCCCGACGCTCCCGCTCACCGCCGCTGGCCAGCCCCTCGCGGATCAGCGGCTCACGAGCGTCCCAGAAGGCCCGGGCCTCACCGGCCAGCCCCGGCGGAGGCGGTCCGCGGCCCTCCTGCCGACCCTCCCGGACGTAGTGATAGAGGAAGATCCGCCGCCCGGCCTCGTCCATCCCGAAGAGGCTGCGCAGGGTGGGGCGCGGCAGGGTCCAGGCCGCCGCCAGCTTGAGGGCGAAGAGGGCCCGCGCCTCGGCCCGAGGCTCGCACACCCGGAGCGCGCTCGGCCCTGCCGCCAGGACCAGCATGGGCGAGTCGCCTCGCCCGCAGACCACGAAGGTCCGCGCGCCCTGGGGCTCCAAGGCAGCGACGACCAGCCCGGGATCTCCCCAGGTCCAGACGGCTGCCAGTCCAGGCGTCGTCGGTCCAGTCGACATGAAGAGCCTCCGAGGGCGACCCGCCGGGATAACGTCGGCCGGATGCAAGCGCCCAAGCTCATCGAGCACACCGAAGACGTCGAAGCCCTGGCCCGGACCCTGGAGGGCGAGGCACGGCTGGCCCTCGACACCGAGTTCCATGCCGAGCGCCGCTACCACCCCGACCTGATGCTGGTGCAGATCGCCACCGAGGACGGCCGCTGCTGGGTGATCGACACCACCCGCGCCACCCTCTGGCCCCTGGCCAGCCTGGTCAAGGGGCGGACCTGGCTGGTCCACGGCGGCGCCATGGACCTGCACCTGCTGCTGCAGCACACCGGCCAGGCGCCCGACGATGTGCTGGATGCCCAGCGCATGGCGGCCTTCGTCGGGGGCCGCTACCCGGCCAAGCTCGAGCGCCTGCTGGACCGCTGGCTGGGCCTTCAGCCCCCGCCCTCGCGGGCGATGAGCGACTGGGGACGTCGGCCCCTCAGCCCCGAGCAGCTCGCCTATGCCGCCGCCGACGTGGGCCTGCTCCACGGGCTGGTGCGGTCGATCGAGGACGAGATCGCGCCGCGGGGACACCTCGCCTGGGCCGGCCAGGCCAGCCTGGAGCTGCTGGACGAGACGCCCCCATGGCAGGTCTCCCTGGACCTCTGGCGAAGCTGGGAGATCGCGCCCGAGCTCGACGACGACGAGCGCGCCGCCCTGGTCGGGCTGCTCACCTGGCGCGAGCAGCTCGCCCAGGACCGCGACCAGCCTCCGCGCCACATCCTGGCCGATGGCCTCCTCCTGGCCCTGGCGCGGAGCCGACCGGCCTCGCTCGACCAGCTCGCCGAGGATCGCCGCGTCTCCTCCGGGCTGCGCCGAAGCATGGGCGAGGCGATCCTGGGCAGCCTCCGGCGCGCCCGCTCGGGCCCGCCCCCGGCCCCCGTGGCCCCCGAGGTCCCGGCCCGCAGCGCGATGCTGAGGGCCTGGGCCATGGCCTTCGAGCGGGGCCACGGGATCTCGGCCAGCCTCGCCCTCAGCAGCGAGTGGCTCCAGGCCGTGGCGGAGGGGGGCCCGGGCGCGCTCCGCGGCTGGCGGGAGCAGGCCCTGAAGCCTCAGCTGGAGGCCTTCTGGCAGGGCCGGTCGACGCTCAGCCTGGCCGAGGGCATGCCCGCGCTGGCCGCGCCACAGGGAGGGGCGGGATGAACCTCTCCCTGACGATCCTCTCGGTGTTGATGATCACCGCCGCGACCTGGGACGTCTGGCAGCGGCGCATCCCCAACCCGCTCATCCTGGCGGGCCTGCTGCTGGGCGGGGCGCTGGGGTTCCAGGACGGCGGCCTGGTGGGATTGGGCTCCGCGCTGCTTGGCGCGACGGTCGCGCTCCTGGTGCTGATCGTGCCCTTCGCGACCCGCCACATGGGCGGCGGCGACGTCAAGATGATGATGGTGGCGGGCGCCTTCCTGGGGTGGTCCCTGGTCCTGCAGGCGATCATCGCCGGGACCGCCATCCACGGGGTGCTGGCGCTGGCCTTCCTGTTCGCCCGTCGCGCCGCACGCGCAACCGGACGGGAGCTCCCTCCGGCCGCCCAGGTGCCCCACGCGATTGGCTTCGCGATCGCCACCCTCGGGGCCGCGTTTGGCCTCTTTCGCTTCTGGTGAGGGCCTCTCGACCGACAAGAAGAGACAAGTGCTGGACCTTGTTGACCGCCTTCGATAGGCTCCCCTCCCAGCGGTCCTCTTCTCCCTCAGATTTCGTCATCCGCAGAAATCCCAGCAACAGGGGCGGCTAGAATCGCCCGCGAACCTGGGTTCACCCGACCGTCCGACTCCCACCCATCGCAACAGCAACCGCGGAGCCCCCATGGCGCGCCAGCAGTCCTCCCCGCGATCCCGTTCCATGTTGTTCATCGCCGCCGCCCTCGTGGCCGCCGCGGTGACCGCAGCCTTCGCCGTTCAGGTGGTCCGGTCCTACCAGGAGCAGAGCGCCATGCAGGCGCAGCGCCAGGAGACGGTGCAGACCGTCGTGGCGATCCGCGACCTGTACATGGGGATCCCGATCACCCAGCAGGACGTGGCCCTGCGCGACCTGATGCCCGAGATGGTGCCTCCGGACGCGGCCTTCCAGTCGGTCGACGAGGTGGTGGGTCGAACCCCCCGCGAGCGCATCCTGGCCAACGAGCTGATCCGCACCGAGCGCCTCGCGCGCCGCGACGCCGGCATCGGCCTGAACGCGATCGTCACCCCCGGCAAGCGCGCCATGGCCATCGAGGTCAACACCGAGTCCGGTGTCGCCGGCTTCCTCCAGCCCAACAACTTCGTCGACGTGATCGTCACCATCAAGCCCGATGAAGAGGTCGACGGCAACAAGTGGGTGACCGAGACCATCCTGCAGGGCATCAAGGTGCTCGCCGTGGACAGCAACCTCGGCACCAACGAAGAGCAGGAGAAGGAGAAGCAGAACCGCGCCCGGCGCCAGAAGCCCTCGGTCACGCTGGAAGTGACCCTGGAGGAGGCCGAGAAGCTGGCCCTCTCGACCTCCCGCGGTGAGCTGCACCTGGTCCTGCGTAGCGACGTCGACATCACCCACATCGAGAGCCATGGCCCGCTCGTCATCAGCAACATCATCGGCCTGGACCCCAAGGTGGACACCAAGGCCGCCACGACCGGCCGTCGCCCCGGGCGGGTCACCAAGCCCGCCGAGACCGGCCCCGCCGACACGGTCGAGGTCATCCAGGGCTCCGAGAGCACCTCCGTGAAGTTCGACGATCAGGGCAACAAGATCGACGACAAGACCAAGCGTGGCCGCTGAGCAGAACCTTCCGTCTCTGGAGTGAACCCATGAAGTCCCTCGTCCGGCTGCTCACGGCGGCCCTCGCGATTCCGATGATGGCCGCGGCCATGATGGCCCCCACCGACGCCCAGGCTCAGCAGGGCTCCCAGTGGGTCGACGTCCCGGTCGGCCAGTCCTTCATCTACCAGGAGAGCCGCGACATCCTGCGGGTCCTGATCAGCAACGACGACGTTGCCGAGCTCAAGCAGCTCACTCCCGGCCAGTTCCAGGTGCGCGGCCTCGAGGTCGGCTCCACCGACCTCTGGGTCTGGTTCAAGGACACGCCCGAGACCCCGGTGTCCTACACCTTGACGGTCCACGAGGACCTCAGCGACATGGTCCGCCGGGTCGACCACACGGTCTCCAGCAACCCCCCTCGGGTCTACCCCCTGATGCAGCGGCTGGTGGTCGAGGGTCCGGTCTCGGACATCGAGACCCTCGAGCGTGTCGCCGGCATCGCCCGCATCTACGACGAGGAGTTCATCAACCTGATGACCGTCGCGGGCGATCACCAGATCCAGCTCGAGGTGGTCTTCGCCGAGGTCGACCGGCGCGCCCTCCGCGAGCTGGGCATGAACGCCATCTGGGGTGACAACGCGCTGGGCTTGACCCTGGAAGGTCCGGCCTCCGTGCTGGCCGGCCTGGGCGAGCGCCCTGGAGCGACCAACATCAACAGCGGCTTCGTCCAGGCGGCCTCCACCGGGACCTTCCAGCTGCTCGGCACCTTCGGCGGCGCGGTCGACCTGACCGCGATCATGTCGGTGCTGGAACAGTACGACGTCTCCAAGATCCTGGCCCGGCCCACCCTGGTGGCCCTCTCGGGGCAGCAGGGCGAGTTCCTGGCCGGCGGCGAGATCCCGATCCCGGTGGCCCAGCAGGGCGACAAGATCTCGGTCGAGTACAAGGAGTACGGCGTCAAGCTGGTCTTCGTGCCCACCGTCCTGGCCAACGAGGTCATCGACATGCGGGCCTACGTCGAGGTCAGCTCGGTGGACTCCAGCAACTCCTCCCGGGCCTCCGGGATCGAGATCCCGGCCTTCATCGCCCGCAAGACCCAGTCGCATGTGCGCCTGGGAAGCGGGATGACCTTCGCGATGGCCGGGATGATCAACGAGAGCTCGCACCAGGTGACGGCGCGGGTGCCGGTCCTGGGCGAGATCCCGATCATCGGCAGCCTCTTCCGCTACGTCCGGCACGAGCGCAACGAGTCCGAGCTGATCATCTTCGTGACGCCCCGCCTGGTTCGTCCGATGGCCCCCGGCGAGGTCCCCGATCTCCCGACGGCCTTCGAGGACAACAACCCCAATGACATCGAGCTCTTCCTGCTGGGCGCCGATCGTCGGCTGGGCCAGAAGAACGATTCCGAATCCGAGAGCGGCCGCCCCCAGGGCGCGGTCGGCCTCGCCCGCTAGGAGACATCCATGAGGAGGCAGGGCGCAAGTAGAGGAGCAGCCCAGGTTGTCGTCGTCGGCGTCGACACCCGGGGCATGGGTCTGATCCGGGAGTGCCTGGGCACCGAAGCCGTGCTCCCGGCCAGCTCGGTTCCGTATGCCCAGGCGGTTGACGCGGTCCAATCGCAGCGCCCCAACGTGGTCATCACCGGCTTCGACGGCGACTTTGAAGAGGCCGTGCGCCTGGGGCCCCTGCTGCAAGCGCAGGTCCAGGGCATCCGGCTGGTGGCCATGTCGCAGCAGAACGAGCCCGAGCGCATCCGCGCCGCCATGCGCGCCGGCTACCGCGAGTACGTCGTGCTGCCGGCGGATGGCTCTCAGCTTCGACAGGCGGTGCGCGAGTCCGACCTCTCCCCGGTGGGGGCCGAAGATCAAGGCCAGCTCATCTCGGTCGTCGGCAGCAAGGGCGGGGTGGGTACCACCCTGGTGGCCTGCAACCTCGCCGCCGAGCTCAGCCCCGTGCAGCGGGTCTGCGTGGTCGACCTGGACTTCTCGATGGGCGATGTGGCGGCCTTCCTGGACCTCCAGCCGAAGAGCTCGATCCACGACCTGATGGCCAGCGTGACCCGCCTGGACAGCCGGATGCTGAGCGGCTCCGTGTCCGTCCACCCCAGCAAGGTGCACGTCCTGGCCCAGCCGATGGAGCTGTTCACGGACGAGGCCGTCGCCGGCGAGAAGGTCCTCCAGGTGCTGACCGTGGTCGCCGACACCTACCAGTACGCGGTCGCGGACTGCGGCTGCCGCATCGACGAGGCCACGCTGACGACCACCGCCGTCAGCGACCTGATCCTGTTGGTCTGCAATCCCGACGTCCCCAGCGTGAAGAACGCCTGGCGACGCCTGCAGCTGATGGAGCGCCAGGGCACCGACAAGGGCACGGTGCGGTTGGTCGTCAACAAGTGGCGAAAGGGCCTGGAGCTCTCGCTGGCGGACATCGAGCGCAGCCTGGGTGTCCCTGTCGCGGCCACCATCGCCTGGGACGAGGAGACCTGCATGAGCGCCATCAACGGCGGCAGGATCCTGCGCGAGATCGACAAGCGGAGCGCCGCCGTTCGCGACATCAGCGCGATGGTCAGCCTCGCCACCGAGGGTGTCCTTCGGGTCGAGGCTCCAGGCAGCGAGAAGAAGGCGTTCGGCTGGCTGTTCAAGTAGCGAAGGCACACAACCTGAATCGGCAGTGGCCAGGGGAATGAAATGTCGTCTCGACTCATCGATCGTGTCCGAGGAGCACAGCAGCGCTACCGCAGCCCGACCACCGGGGAGTCCCCCGAGTTCGAGCAGGTCAAGCGGCAGCTGCACACCGAGCTGATCGAGGCGCTCGACTTCGAGCAGGTCAGCAAGACCCCTCGGGACGAGCTCTCGACCCGCCTGCGCAAGACCCTCTCCGACCAGATCGAGAGTCGCTCCCTCCCGCTCAACCGCGTCGAGCGCGAGCGGCTGGTGGACGAGATCCTCGACGACATCCTCGGACTGGGGCCCCTGGAGCCGCTGCTGCGTGATCCCGAGGTCTCGGACATCCTGATCAACGGGCCGAAGACGGTCTACATCGAGAAGAAGGGCCGCCTGCAGAAGACCAACGTGCGCTTCCAGGACGACGCCCACCTGATGCAGATCATCGACCGGATCGTCGGCGCGGTCGGTCGCCGCGTGGACGAGACCAACCCGATGGTGGACGCCCGGCTCGCCGACGGCAGCCGCTTCAACGCGATCATCCCTCCCCTGGCGCTGGACGGCCCGACGGTCTCGATCCGCCGCTTCGGGACGGTGCCGATCACCTCCGACGACCTGATCGCCTTCGGCAGCGTGCCTCGGCCCATCCTCGAGGTGGTCAAGGGCTGCGTGAAGTCCAAGCTGAACATCGTCATCTCCGGCGGTACGGGCTCTGGAAAGACGACCCTGCTCAACGTCATGAGCTCCTTCATCCCGCCCGGCGAGCGCATCATCACGATCGAGGACGCAGCCGAGCTCCAGCTCCAGCAGCCCCACATCGTGCGCCTGGAGACGCGGCCGGCCAACCTCGAGGGCCGGGGCGAGATCACGGCCCGAGACCTGGTCAAGAACGCCCTGCGTATGCGGCCCGACCGGATCATCCTCGGTGAGATCCGCGGCGTCGAAGCCATCGACATGCTCAACGCCATGAACACCGGTCACGAGGGCTCGCTGGCGACGGTCCACGCCAACACCACCCGTGACGCGGTGGCCCGCTTCGAGACCATGATCGGCATGGGCATGCCCAACCTCGCCGACAAGAACATCCGCGAGATGATCGCCCGCGCCCTCGACCTGATCATCCAGGTCGACCGGCTCTCCGACGGCACCCGGCGCCTGCTGGCCGTCACCGAGATCCAGGGCATGGAAGGCGACGTCGTCACCACCCAGGACATCTTCCAGTTCAAGCAGTCTGGCGTGGACGACGACGGCAAGGTCCGGGGCCGCTTCATGTCCACCGGAGTCCGACCGAAGTTCGCCGGCCGCCTGGCCTCGAACGGCATCCGGCTCTCCAACGACCTGTTCCGCTTCCAGTTGGACGTCTGACCATGAACCCCCTCGTCCAGGTACTGATCGCCTCGATCGTGTTCGTGGGCGCCTTCGTCGTGCTCAGCTTCGTGTACTGGGGCATCCAGGCCAACAAGGAAGCCCAGCAGCGCGAGCTGCAGCGTCGACTGGGGCAGCTCTCCGGCGACCCCGGCAACACGCTCTTCCGCCTTCAAGTCAAGGACGAGCTCGCCAACGCCCTCGGCTCGATGGGCAAGATGATGGAGGAGAACCTCCAACAGTCGGCGGCCGAGTACACCGTGTCCGGCCTGCTGGCGCGGATGGCCGCCTTCGCCCTCTTCGGGCTCGTGACGGCCGCCTTCATCTTCAAGAACCTCCTGGCCCTGGTGGGCCTGGTCGCGGGCGCGATCCCCCTCGCCCTGGTGATGAGCCGCGCCAACGAGCGGGCCGAGAAGATCAGCCAGCAGCTCCCCGACGCGCTGGACCTGATGGGGCGCTCGCTGCGGGCCGGCCACGGCCTCAACGACGCGATGCGGATGTGCGCCGAAGAGATGTCCATGCCGATCTCGATGGAGTTCGGCCGCGTCTACGAAGAGCACAACCTCGGCCGGGACCTGCGCGACTGCCTCTACAACATGATCAAGCGCAACCCTCGGAACTTCGACCTGCGGATCTTCGTCAGCTCCGTGCTCCTGCAGCGGGACACGGGCGGCAACATGATCGAGATCCTGCAGAACATCAGCAAGACGATCCGGGATCGTTTCATCTTCCGAGGCAAGGTGAAGGCGCTCACGGCCGAGGCGCGCTTCTCGGCCTACATCCTGGGCGGCCTGCCCTTCCTGGTCACCGGGGCCATCGTGACCCTGAACCCGGAATACCTCGATCCGCTCTTCGAAGACCCCCTTGGCCACATCTTCCTGGGAATCGTGGTCTGCCTGTTCTTCACGGGAATCTTCGTGATGCGCAAGGTCTCGCAGGTGGAGCTGTGAACCGTGACTGAACTCTTCGCCCGCCTCACGCAGACCGACGCCGCGATCGTCCTGGTCGGCATCCTGGTCTTCGGGACCGTGCTGTTGGTCTTCAGCGTCTTCCGCAACGCGTCGAAGACCGACCGGACCGCCGCGGACCGAATTCAGGAGATGACCGGGGCGGCCACCGACGAGACCTTCCTGGAGAGCGAGAACGTCCAGAAGGTGGCCTCGCAGATGAGCTCGCTGGCGGCGCCGACCGGCGAGGAGGACCGCAGCCTGCTGCGTCGCAAGCTGGTCCAGGCGGGCTTCCGCAGCCCCAACAACCTGGAGCTGTTCAGCGCCGCCCGGGTGCTGCTGGCCCTGTCGATTCCGATGATCCTGGCCCTGCTCTTCCAGCCCGAGAAGCTGGTCAGCATCCTCTTCACCGTGCTGGCCGGCGCGGCCTTCGGCTACTACGTGCCCGGCATCCTGCTCAACGGCCGGGTGGAAGAGCGCCAGAAGAAGCTGCTCAAGCCCTTCCCGGACTCGCTCGACCTGCTGGTGAGCAGCGTGGAGGCCGGACTGGGCCTGGACGCCGCCTTCAAGCGGGTGGCCGAAGAGATGGAGAGCGCCGCCCCCGAGCTGGCCCGCGAGCTCCAGATGGTCAACCACGAGGTCGCCGCCGGCGTGCCCCGCATCGAGGCGCTGCGGCACCTCGACCAGCGGACCGGTCTGGACGACATCGCCGCGCTGGTCAACGTGCTGACCCAGGCCGAGCGTTTCGGCACCTCGGTCGCGCGGGCCCTGCGGGTCCACGCCGAGATGGTGCGCGTCCGGCGCATGCTGACCGCCGAAGAGCAAGCCGCCAAGGTCTCCCCCAAGCTGACCGTGGCGATGATCCTCTTCATCCTCCCCTGCTTGATCATCATCCTGATCGGGCCGGCGATCATCAACGTCGTCCGGATCCTGCTGCCCGCGATGGGGGGCAGCGGCGGATGATCGCCCTCCTGCCGCTCGTGCTCGCACTGCTGCTGGGCTGCGGCGCCTCGCGCCGTGGGGTCGTGCATGATCCGCCCCGCTGGCAGTCCGAAGAGGGCAAGACCGACTCTCGAATCGCCCTGGCCGACGCCCTGGCCCGGGGCGGCAGCGCCGACCAGTCGCTGACCCTGATCGCCCAGCTGCGCACCGAGGGCATCCACAGCCCCGAGCTCGGGCTGGTCCAGGCCCGCGCCCTGCGCCAGGCCGGGCTGGTGGACGACGCCGAGTCCGTCCTCCGCGAGCTGGTCCGCAAGCATCCTCGCCTGGCCGGCGCCCACGACCAGCTCGGCGTGCTGCTGCTGGACACCCGGCAGGTCGAGGCGGCCCTGGCCTCGCTCCAACGGGCCGCCCAGCTCGACCCCGACGACGCCCAGATCCTCAACAACCTCGGCTTCGCCCAGCTCACCGCCGGGCAGCACGCCGAGGCCGTCGGGACCCTCCGCCAGGCCCTGCAGCTCGACGGCGCCGACCGCCAGATCCGCAACAACCTGGGCTTCGCGTTGGTCGCCGACAACCGCGCCGACGAGGCCCTGCGGGTCTTCCGCGCCGGGATGCCCGAGCCCGACGCCCGCTACAACCTCGCGCTCGGGCTGGAGATGGGCGGCAAGTCCAAGGCCGCCTTCGAGGAGTATGCTGCGGTCCTCTCTACCTGGCCCGGCCACCAGCCCTCCATCGAGGGCATCCGGCGCCTCGACGATCATCTCTCCACCCCTGAACCCTCTCCCACCGACCCCGCCACGGAGGCACCCTGATGCGTCCTCTCATCCTGATCGCCCTGGCCCTCTCGGGCTGCGCCCACCCCCGCCTCCTCCAGGAGAGCCACGGCAGCGCCTTCGAGGCCAGCATGGCCCTGCAGGCCGACCGCGGCCGCCCCACCGTGGCCAACGCCGCCTACAGCCTGACCGGTGAAGAGGGCCTCCTGGTCCGCAAGATGGTCACGGACCAGACCACCGAAGAGAAGTCGGGAGAGATCGAGGCCGTCGACTCCTTCACGGTTGAATGAGCCCAGAGTAGAGCCGAGGGGCGAGTGAGGCCGGCCAGCGGGAACACGCTGACGATCATCAGCGTGGCAACGGGTGTGCTCGCGGCCGTCGGCGTGGCGCTGGCCTGGCTGCCCATCCTTCGAGAGCGAGACGCCCTCGCCCTGGCCGACCAGGCCAGCCGCCTGGAGCTGGTGAGCCTGCTGGCCGCCGACCGCGTGGTCTCGCTGGTGGGCGAAGGCAAGGGCTCGTCCCTCCGGCCCACCACCTCGCGCAGCCCCCCGCCCGAGCCGGAGCGCATCTCCTCGATCCGCTCCCTGGTCGAGCCCAGCCTGCAGCGAATCCTCACCCTGGCCGGCGTACAGCACATCCTGGTGCTGGATGGCCGGCTGCGGCTGGTCTCGGCGGTCCCCTCCCGACCTGGGGCCGTCTACGGCGACCTGATCGCCGACCCTGCCGTGCAGGCCTGCACCCCCGACCTGGAGACCGGCAGCTTCGGCGAGTCCCGCGCCATGTTCACCGAGCCGGGCCGGGGCCGCAGCCAGGCGATCTGCTCGCCCCTGCTCGGCTCGGGCGGAGAGCTCCTGGGGAGCATCGTCGTGGTCGGCGACTCCGAGCAGGTCTTGAGGGAGTCCCGCCGCCCGGGTCGCGACCTGCTGATCATCGTCGGCTTCGCCTCGGCGGCCGGCCTGCTGGGGCTGGGAGGGATGCGGCGGCTGCTCGCCCCGCTCTCCCAGGTCTCCCGCGCCGCCGGCCGGATCGCATCGGGCGAGCGCGATGTGCGGGTCGAGGTCCGCGGGACCGAGGAGATGAAGCAGCTCGCCCACGCCATGAACGCCCTGGCCAGCTCGGTCGAGAGCCGCGAGGACGAGATCGGGGACCGGATGCGGGTCGTGCAGCAGCTCTCGCGCATGGTCGCCCACGAGGTCCGCAACCCGCTGCAGAGCCTCTCCCTGCTGGTGACCCTGGCGCGAACCGAGCCCGACGAGGCCACCCGCGACGGCCAGCTCGCGCTGATCGAGGACGAGATCCAGGCGCTGGAGGGCGTGGTCCAGCGCTTCCTCAGCCAGTCCGGGCCGCTGCGGGTGGTCCCGGTCCAGACCGACCTGGTCGAGGTGCTGGAGCGCGCCGCCGCCATCGCCCACCCTCGGGCCGCCGCCCGCGGGGTCCGCCTGCGGGTCCACGCCCCAGCCCGCCTGCCCGTGCTGGCCGACGGCACCCTGGTCCGGCGGGCCCTGGAGAACCTCCTGCTCAACGCGATCGAGTTCGCGGGGACAGTCCCGGGCCGACCGGGCTCCATCGTCGTGAGCCTGCTCCCCGAGCGGGATCAGATCACCATCGTCGTGGACGACGACGGGCCCGGAGTGCCTCCCGACATGCGGGAGCGCATCTTCGAGCCCGACGTCACCGCCAAGCCCGGAGGGATCGGCCTGGGCCTGGCCCTGGTTCGCCAGGTCTTCGACGCCCACCAGGGCTATATTCGCTGCGAGGAGTCACCGATGAGAGGTGCGCGCTTCATCGCGGGCCTGCCGCGCCGCTCGACCGCCGGAGCCGAACGATGAGCAAAGCTCCACTCAATGTGCTGGTGGTCGACGACAACCGCACCGCCGCCGAGGCCATCGCCGCGCTGCTGCGGCGCGAGGGGCACACGGTCCAGGCCTGCTACGACGGCGTCACCGCCATCCAGCTCATGTCGGCCGGCACCCTCGACCTCGTCCTGACCGATCTGCGCATGGAGCCCGTGGACGGCCTGCAGGTGGTGCGCGCCGCCCGCAACGCCGAGCGCCCCATCGATGTGATGGTCTTCACCGCCTTCGGCTCGGTCGAGGTCGCGGTCGAGGCCATGCGCCTGGGCGCCAGCGACTTCCTCACCAAGCCCGTCACCGCCGAGCAGATCCTCCACCGTGTTCGCGCCCTCCGGCCTCACCCCGAGGGCGCCCTGAGCATCGTCGGCAGCGCCGCCCCCACCCGACGGATGCGCTCCGAAGCCGCGGCGATCGCCCGAGTGCGCAGCACGGTGCTGATCATCGGCGAGCCCGGCAGCGGGCGCCGCCACCTCGCCCACTGGCTGCACGCCAACGGGCTGGAGGCCGACCGCCCGCTGCTGGTCGGTCGCCCCGGTGTCCCCTTCGAGCCCTCGGCCCTGCACGAGGCGGGGACCCTGCTCGTCCCCAATGTCGACTCCTGGAGCCCCGAGAGCCAGCCCGGCCTGCTGCGGGCCCTGGAGCAGCTCGAGGCGGGGCAGCCCCCCCGGCTGATCGCGACGGCCTCGACCGGCATCGAGCTGAAGGCGGCCAAGGGCGAGATCTCGCCCGAGCTCTACTTCCGGCTCGCCGTGCTGCTGGTGCGCGTCCCTCCCCTGCGCGATCGGCTGGAGGACCTGCCGGCCCTGCTGTCGCACTTCCTCTCGAAGCACTCGACCGCCTTCGGCAAGGCCGCCCCTCAGCCCCTGCCCGCGCAGGTGGAGCGCCTGCAGCGCCACGCCTGGCCGGGCAACATCCGCGAGGTCGCCAACCTCGCCGAGCGGGCGGTCGTGCTGGGCGCGGACTCCTTCGACATGGAGATCCGGCCCGCAGGCGAGGCCGAGGGCAAGCTCTCGCAGCTCAGCGACGGCTTCAACCTCCAGCAGCACTTGGAGGAGATCGAGCGCCAGCTCCTGCAGAGGGCCATCGCCCAGACCGATGGCGACCGCCCGGCGATGAGCCGCCTGTTGGGCATCGAGCGAAACACGCTCCGCTACAAGCTCAACAAGTACGACCTGCTCGACCGTGGCTGAGCCGAGGCCTCCCCAGACTACCACCTTCGAGAGCTCCACCGCGCAGCGAGGGCTCCGCCGGGGCCTGCTCTCGGTGCTCGTGTTTCTGGCGGCGATCGGCCTGGGCCTGCTGGCGCTCTCGCAGACCCAGGTAGGCGCAGGCGCCATCGCCGGGCTCTGGGCCCGCGCCCGGCCCGAGCTGCTGCTGCTGGCCCTGCTCAGCATGACCATGGCCTTCTTCTTCATGGGCCTGCGCTGGCGGGCCCTGATGCCACCGGGGACGCAGGCCGCACCCGGGGCGCTGATGGCGATCATCTGCGCCGGGCTGCTGCTGAACTATGCGCTGCCCGGGCCCGTCGGCGAGCTGGGGGCGGCCTGGCTGGCCAGCCGACGCTACCGCCTGCCCCTGGCCCACGCCCTGGCCAGCGGCGTCGCCGCGCGGCTGGTTGGGCTGGCCACCGCCGCCGTGACGGCCGCCCTGGTCTGGGCGATCGCCGACCTCCCGGTGCCGGCCGAGTACCGCCGCCTGGTGGGGGGGGCGGTCGTCCTGATCGGCTGCGGCGGGGCCGTCCTGGCGGCGCTTACGGCCAACCCGGAGCCCTGGAAGCGCCTCGCCCACCTGCTGCTGGACCCGCTGGCGCGACGCGAGGGCTGGGCCGGCCCGCGCTCCCGGCGCCTGCTGGAGGCCTTCGATCGGACCGCCGAGGACCTCACCGAGGTGGTGCGCTCCCGGCCCCAGGCCTGGCTGGCCGCGATCGGCTGGTCGGTGGCCTCCCACGGCTCGGTCGTCACCGGGATCGTCCTGGCCAGCGCCGCCTTCGGCGCCCACGCCGATCCCGCCGGGCTGCTCTTCACCTACGCCACCAGCACCGCCGGGGCGGTCGTGCTCTTCCTCCTCCCCGGCTCCCAGCTCGGCTGGGACGCGATGTTCCTGGGTCTGCTGGTCAGCAGCGCCGGCCTGCCCCTGGCCGACGCCAGCGCCGTCGCCCTGCTCGTCCGGGTCCATCACCTGCTGGTGATGCTGCTGGGCGCGCTGGCCCTCACCTGGCTGCTGCGCCGGCCGGCGCACAGCGGGTCCATGGAACAACCGTCGACCAGGGGGAGTCCAATCGATTAAGGCTCTTGCACCGGCCACGGGCCGCGCTCCCCCCACCTCGTGGAGACCCGATGTCCACCTTCCTCTTCGGAATCGCCCTCGCCCTCGCCTGCGGTGGCAAGAAGGCTGCCCCCACCCCCGCCGCCGAGGCCCCTGCCC
>ERZ761602.440-NODE-440-length-91277-cov-10.813620_pt1 | contig 91277 bp, 64 predicted proteins | sample MGYA00512165_ERZ761602 | MGnify/ENA primary metagenome ERZ761602 (study PRJEB28899, sample SAMN02445085) | bioreactor sludge metagenome | biome: EBPR sludge; isolation source: Thorneside wastewater treatment plant | place: Australia: Brisbane, Thorneside...
AGGCGAAGGTTCCTCCCTACGACTGAGCCTTGCGCTCCACGCCTGCTGCCGCCAGCTGGCGTAGGGCGGATCCGCCACCGGCTTGCTTTTGTGGGTCCAGACTTGTCTGGACGCTTCTCCCTGGAGCGAAGCCACAGCGTCCAGACAAGTCTGGACCCACAACAGCAAAGTCTGGACCCACAACAGCAAAGTCTGGACCCACAACAACAAAGGCGAGCCGCCGCAGGCGAAGGTTCCTCCCTACGACTGAGCCTTGCGCTCCACGCCTGCTGCCGCCAGTTCGGCCAGGTATCGCTGCCAGTAGTCGCCCTGGTGCGCGCCGAGCTCGTAGAGGAAGGTCCACGAGTAGATGCCGGTGCTGTGGCCGTCGTCGAACTCCAGTACCACCGCGTAGTTGCCCACCGGGTGGATGCCCTTGATGTTGACCGCCTCCTTGCCGACCTGCAGCACGCGCTGATCCGGTCCATGGCCCTGAACCTCGGCGGACGGGCTGAATACCCGCAGCAACTCGCACGGAAGGCGAAATACTTCGCCAGTGTCGAAGGCGACTTCGAGCACGCGTGAGCCTTGATGCAGGCGCAGATCGGTCGGTTGCGGCATTGGCGAGTGCGCCGGTGATGGAATCCGCAATTATGCCGCGACCGGCGCGTGCAGGCTTCCCGATTGATGCCGCGTCCCGCCCCTGTTCAACCCCGATGCGCTCGGCTAACTTGGCACGTCCACTCGCAACCCGCGATCGCCCGTGTTCTTCCGCCGCACGATCCCGCACGAAGCCGAGTTCCGGCGCTTGATCGAGCGCTGGAGCGGGTATGTGCGCAAGACGCTGCATACCCTGGACCCGCGTCGCAGCGAGTCCGATCTGGAAGAAATCGAGCAGGAAATCCGCTTGCGCCTGTGGCAGGTGATGAGCCGTGAGAGGACTTGGGACAAGCCTGCGTCCTTTATTCGCAGTGTGGTGTTGAGCGTGGCAATCGACGCGGCACGTCGTCGGCAGGTTCGCGGCGGCGATTCCGAGCACATAGGCCTGGACCATCTGGAACCCTGGTCGACGGGCGAGACGATTGATCCGACCGGCGCCATCGAGGATCGAACGCAACTGCTGTCGGTGCTGGAGGCACTGCAGCGAGTCGATCCGGAAAAGGCGCAAGCTCTGGGATTGCACCTGCAGGGATTCACGACGCTGGAGATCGGAAACCTGCTGGGCTGGACCGAAGCCAAGGCCCGCAACATCGTTTACCGCAGCCTCGACGCCTTGCGCGCCGAGGCCAAAGCACCAGAGGCAGCAACTCGTGAACATGGCAACTGATCAGAACCGTGCAGCGTTGATCGAACTGGCCGAAGGCAGACTCGCGCCTGCGCAGCGTCGCGAGCTGGTTTTGCGCGCCTTGCGCGATCCGCAACTGGCGGTCGACATGCAGCTGGCGCTACGCCTGGCCGACGGCGGTGCCGAGTTGGCGCGCGACTGGATTGCGCTTGCGACGCGTCCTGCAGCAGCCGAGCGCAGCGAATGGTGGCGTCCGTTGGCCGGCGTGACCGCCAGCCTCGCGATCATCGCAGCGGTCATGACCATGCCGCGTTTGCCGCAGACCGATCCGGGCGTTGCCTCGTCGGTCGCACAGATGCAGCAGTCGCTGCCCGACCGCATCGGCGCTGCCTCGTTCGAGGCGTCCTCGGATCTGTTCGGCGGCAGTTTCGAGGCGGATTGACGCGCTCAACCCAGCGCCGCTGCCGTGCACACCACGGCCAGCAGCATCGCCACATGCCCTGGCCACAGTCGCTGGAAATAGGCATTCCCGGCGCGGTGCGCCAGGAACATCTTGGTGCAAAGGTTGCTGGTAAAGCCGAGGACCAGCGCCCAACGTGCGGCATCCACGCTGATTGTCGACAAACTGACCAGTTGTCCCATCGACAGGGTCACGGCATGCACGTCCGCCAGACCAGCGCTGGCGGCCGCAATCCAGATGCCGTAGGCGCCAAGCCATTCCTTCAATCCAGCCGACAGCAGCAGAACCGCGCCGAGCAGACCGGCGAAGATCAGGGCCTCGATCGGGTCGAACGGGCGTCCGCCGCTGCTGTCCGGGTCGGCGCTGGTGCCGCGCGCTCGCCGCGCCAGTATCCACGTCGCCAGCATCGCGACCAGGGTGCCGGCCAGCAACATCGGCCACACCGCCTGCAACAGCGACAGTGAGGTGCTGGCAAGCAACACCGTCATCAGCAACGTGGTGGTAATGCTGCTGGCCATGCCGGCGGCTGCGGCGCCCTCGATGCGTGCCGGATCGTGCGCCGCACGCTGGCCCATGGCGGCGATGGTCGCAGAACTGGACACGAAACCGCCGACGAATCCCGCCAGCGGCAGCCCGATGCCGGGCCCGAATACCCTCAGCGCCACATGACCGCCGGCACCGATGGCCATGATCGCCACGACGATCGCCCATAACTTGCGGATCTCGATCACGCCCCAGGGATCGATGGTGCCGGCGGGCAGCAATGGCAGCACGATCAAGGCGGAAGCCAGCAACAGCAGGCCGTCGTGGATTTCCTGCGGCGTCAGCAGCGCCTGCGAAAAATGGTGCAACTTCGACTTGCCGGCGAGCAGGATGGCGACGCTGACGCCGAGCATGGCCGCCAGAGCCGGTTCGGTTTGCGCCAGCACGCCGAGCAGGTAAGTCAGCAGCAGTGCGATTTCGGTGGTCAGGCCCGGATCGTCGCTGCTCGAGCGCACATAGGACAGCAACGCGGCCAGCCCGACGAATCCTCCGGCGAGCAGCATCAGCGGTAAACCGAGGTGGCTGCCGACGGCGCCCGTCAGTGCGACCAGGGTGAAACTGCGTACGCCCGCGGCGCCGCGATCGGCGCCACCGCCTTTGTTGCGCTCGCGCTCGATGCCGATCAGCAAACCAAGCCCGAGTGCGACGACGAATCCAAACAGCACATCCAGAGTGGGGAAGGATTCCATCGTCGCCCGGTCGCCTGCGGCTTGCCCGCGTCGAGTCTACGTGCGCCGATGCCGCTCGTGCGCGACTGGCGCCGCGCCGCCGCGCATTGGAAGCGCCTTCAATCCTGCTCGGTTATGCTCCGCGACCGGTTTCAATCTGAAGGGCGATGAGATCATGAGAGTTCGTGGTGGCTGCCTCGCAATTCTGGCTGGCGCGCTGATCGGTTTCGCGGCCAGCGCCGAAGAACCGCCGGTTCACGCGGCGCCGTCGGCTGCGACGCCGGCGAACGCGGACGGTTTGCCGTCCTGGGCGCCCGGGCCGATGCTGCCGGAGCAGCAGGCGCCGATCGAGGGCCGGGTGGTCGCGCGCAATCTGGGTCTGGCATTCACGCTGCCGAAATCCTGGCGCGCCGACGATGTCAGTTGGCGCGAACTCGATGCCACCGATGCCAAGTCGCTGAACCCGATGGCGGAGTCCGGCCTGGTCGTGGAACTCGCCGAAGACGGCGGCAGCGTGCGTTTGCTGGCACTTTACCGGGTGCCCCTGGAGCAATGGCGTGCCGCCGAGCGCATCGGCAAGGCCGGGCCCGGTCGCATCGCCATGGTCGAGCCCAACAAGGGTTATGTGGTGGTGCGGCCAGTCGACGCTGCAGGCCCCGGCCGGTTCGCCACCTTGCGTCTGGATCTCGACGACGCCATCGGCACGCTGGCGCTGTTCGACGCCCACCACGACGAGCGCCACCTGCTGGCTAAGCTCGGTTCATCGTTCAACGGCACGCTGGCCGACGGCTCCACCGTGGCTCTGCAACTGGAGCCCCACGGCAAGCTCAAGCTGAGCTTCAGCAAGGGCCCGCGCGAGGTCAGCGGCAGTTGGGTGCAGCGCGATTCGCAGGTCATCGGGCAGTTGTTCGGCCAGGGACCTGACGTCAATCCGGCGCTGCTGTTCCATTACGACGGCGTCGGTCTGATCGTGATGAAATGGGATCAGAAGGTGTTCGGCAACATCGGCAGCCGGCTGGATCGGCCAGAGTGAATTTCCGGCAGCACCAGCAGCGCCAGTGGTGGCTGCTGCTGGCGTTCGCCGTGGTGCTGCTCGGTGCCGGCATCGGTCTGCGCGATCCATGGCCGGCGGACGAGCCGCGTTTCGCGCTGGTCGCCAAACAGATGGTGGACAGTGGCGAGTGGCTGTTCCCGCATCGCGGCAACGAGTTGTACTCGGACAAGCCGCCGATGTTCATGTGGATGCAGGCGGCCGGTTACACGCTGACCGGCTCCTGGCGCATCGCCTTCCTGCTGCCTTCGCTGTTGTCCGGTCTGTTGACGCTGCTGCTGGTGCACGATCTGGCGCGCCGACTGCACGGTCGCAAGGTCGCCTGGATTGCGGCCGCGGCGCTGCTGTTCACGCTGCATTTCACGATCCAGGCGCGCAGCGCGCAGATCGATGGCACCCTGCTCGGCATCATGACACTGGCCTGTTACGGGCTGCTGCGACACCTGCTGCTGGGCCCCGACTGGCGCTGGTTGTGGATCGGCTGTTTTGCCGCCGGTTTCGGCACCATCACCAAGGGTGTCGCTTTCCTGGCATTGCTGTTGATCCCGCTGGCGCTGGCCGGCAGGCGTCTAGGCTGGCAGGGAATGGCGCCAGCCGCACCCTTCGCACCCGGCCGCGCGGCACTCGCCGCGATCGCCTTCATCGGCGCCGTGGCGCTGTGGCTGGTGCCGATGCTGCTGACCGTGTGGATGCGCGACAACCCCGAGTATCGCGCCTACGCCAGCGACATCCTGTTCGGCCAGACGGCGTCGCGCTACCTTGAGCCCACCCACCACCTGAAGCCACCGTGGTACTACCTTGGCGTGATCGCAACGCTGTGGCTGCCGACGTCATTCGCGCTCATCTGGGCAATCCCGCACTGGTGGCGCGGCTGGCGTCGCGGTCGGCGTCCGGCGCGGGTGTGGCTGCCGCTGAGCTTCGTCGTGCTGATCGTTTTCTTTTTCTCGATGTCCGGCGGCAAGCGCGACGTCTACATACTTCCGGCACTGCCGATGCTGGTGCTGGCGCTGGCGCCGCTGCTGCCGGCGCTGCTGCGCAAGCGCTCGCTGCAGCGGGCTCTGTTCGTGCTGGCGGCAACGGTTTCGCTGGCGCTGGTGGCCGGCTCACTTTACGCGTTGATCGGCCAACCCGCGTTCGCCGAGAAACTGCGCAGCCTGCGTGGCCTCGATCCCTGGCACATCACGCTGAGCATGGGTTTGGTCGGGCTGGTCGCGGCCGCCGTGTTCCGCCCGGCGCGCGGCGCGCTGGCGCTCGCCGGCACCCTGACCGGTGTCTGGCTGCTGTACAGTTTCTGGGCCTTCCCGGTAATCAACGACTCACGCTCCGCGCGCGGCGTGATGCATGCTGCCGGCGCCAGGATCGGATCCGACGCCGAACTCGCCCTGCTCGGCTGGAAAGAGCAGAACCTGCTGATGGCCGACCGTCCAGCCACCGTATTTGGCTTCCTCGCGCCGCGCGCCGAGCAGGAACTGGCCGCAGTCGCGTGGTTGCGCGAAGCACCGGAAAAGCGCTGGGTACTCGGGCAGAAACTGTCGCTGGACACCTGTTTCCTGATCGACAAGACGATCGTGGTCGGCGAATCCAATCGCCGCCGCTGGTACCTCGCCAACGCCGACGCCCTGCGCGAGCAATGCCTGCCGCATTCGGAGGAAGCGAAGCAGCGGCACAAGGTGGCGTGGCACTGAAAGGCAGGAAAAGGGGAAAGGGGAAATGGAAAACGGGAGAGCGAACCGCCGCCAAACCCGGGCATCCAGCTCTGGCTGCTCACCCTTTTCCTTTTTCCCTTTCCCTTTTTCCCGCTCCTGATGCACCTCGACATCCACGGTTCCGGTCCACCGCTGGTCCTGATCCACGGCTGGGCCATGCATGGCGGCATCTTTGCGCCGCTGTTGCGCGAGCTGACGCCGCATTTCGAATGCCATGTGGTCGATCTGCCCGGCCACGGGCTCAGTGAAGATCGCGATGGCCTCGATCTCGACGTCTGCGTGGATCGCTTGCTGCGGATGTTGCCGCCGGCGCCATGGCTGGGCTGGTCGCTGGGCGGGATGATTGCATTGGAGGCCGCCGCAAGGGCGCCCGAACGGGTGACCGCATTGATCGCGATTGCCGCCTCGCCGCGCTTCGTGGTGGCGCCGGACTGGCCGCATGCGGTGGCGCACAGCGTGTTCGAGCAGTTCGCCAGCGATCTGGCCGCGGACTATCGCGCGACGATCGAGCGTTTCATCGCGCTCGAAGTGCACGGCGACGCCCATGCGCGCGACGAGATCCGCTGGTTGCGCGAGCGCCTGAGCGAACGCCCGCCGTCCGATCCCCGTTTTCTGGTCGACGGTTTGGCGATCCTGGCCGACGGCGATCTGCGTCCGGAACTGCCCAATCTCGGCGTGCCCAGCTTGTGGATCGCCGGCCAGCGCGATCGCCTGGTGCCCTGGCAGGCGATGCAATGCGCGGCCGAGCTGGCTCCTGGCGGGCAGTACCGGTGCATCGATCGCGCCGGCCACGCACCGTTTCTCAGTCATCCCGAGGCCGTGACGGCGGCGATTCGCGAGTTCACGGCACTGGTGTAGGAGCGGCGTGCACGCCGCGATCGCAGCTTGGGGCATCGCCGGTCGCGACGTACACGTCGCTCCTACAGTTGCGAGCGCACCTGGATCAGATGCGCGAGCACGCTGACGGCGATTTCCTCGGGCGTCTGCGCGCCGATCGGCAGGCCGACCGGGGCCTGCAGCGCGGCCAGTTGCTGCGCCTGATCGGTTTCCAGCGCCGCCAGCACCTGGTCGATGCGTTTGCGGCTGCCCATCATGCCGAGAAAAGCGAAAGTCGAGCCGGCGAGCACGCACAGGGTCGCCACGTCGCTGGCGTAGTCGCGGTTCAACAGCACCGCGTACAGCGCGCGACGGGTGTTCAGCGCTGCGCGCAGGTTGTCGAAGTCGCCGGTCAAGATATGTACACCCGGGTACAACGCCGGATCGGCGTGCTCCGGTCGCGGGTCGTAGACCCACAACTCGAAATCCAGCGTGCGCGCCAGCTGGCACAGCGCCAGTCCGCAATGACCGCCGCCGACGATCAGCAGGCGTGGGTCTGGACAGACGGTCAGCGCGCCATTCGCTGAACCGACATCGCCCGCGTGAAGTTCGACTTCGAGTCCCGCCGCCAGCATGGTTGCAATGGTCAGCGCGCGTTCGGCGTCCGCTGCGCCGTGCCAGCGCCGCAGCACCAGCTGCATGCGGCCGCCGCAAATCCCCACCGAACCGGCGCCGCCGGTCAGGTCGATCTGTACCTCGGCGACCTGCCCGCCAGCGGCGAGCAATTCGCGGGCCGCCGTCATCACGCGCGCCTCGGCGAGGCCGCCGCCGACGCTGAACGCGGCCGCGTTCGTGCTGATCAGCATGCGCGCACCCGCCTTGCGCGGCGTCGCGCCCCGGGTGGCCAGCACGCTGGCGAGCACAACCGGTTCGCGCGCGACCCAGTCGGCCAAGCGAGCGAAGAGTTGCTCGTTCATGCGATTGACGCCCGGGACGAAACGTCGATTGTCTCCGTCACTGCCCGCACCGATGCACCTGACTCTCGGCAAGGCAAGGCCGAGGCCTGATCTGGGGACGCAAAGGACGCAAAGGATGCGCTAAGGACGCAAAGAACAGCAGGGTCCTGGAAATGAGTCCAGAAACCTTGGGTTCGCCCTTTTTGCGTCCTTTGCGTCCCTTTGCGTCCTTTGCGTCCAAAATCACAGACTTGCCTTCGCGCAGACCCGCCCGATCGCGCGATGGATCGCCTCTGGTGTCGCCGGCGAATCGAGTAACACCTCGCGCGCGTCGCCGAACGCGGCGACGGCATCGCGCAGCGCCTCGCGCACGGCCAGCGCCAGCATCAACGGCGGTTCACCGACGCCCTTGCTGCCGAAAATGACGTCGGTGCTGGGTGCTTCGGTGCGCCGATACAGATCGACGTGGAATTCGACCGGCACATCGGCGACGGTCGGGATCTTGTAGGTGCTCGGGGCGTCGGTCAGCAATCGGCCGGTGTCGGCAAAGCGCAGTTCCTCGCAGGTGAGCCAGCCCATGCCCTGGACAAAGCCGCCTTCGATCTGGCCACGGTCGATGCCCTCGTTGAGCGAATCGCCGACATCGTGCAGCAGATCGACGCGACGCAACTGGTGCACGCCGGTATGGCCGCAGACTTCGACCTCGCAGACCGCGCCGCCATAAGCGAAGTAGTAGAACGGATGGCCCTTGCCGGCGGCGGCATCCCAGTGGATCACCGGCGTGCGGTAATAACCGGTGCTGCTGAGGCTGATCCGCGCGTTGTAGGCGGCCTTGACCACTTCCGCGAACCCGACGCTCCTGTGGGAGCGGCTTTTGTGGGAGCGACCTTGTGTCGCGAGCTCTTCAGGATCGCGGGACAAGCCCGCTCCCACAGAAGCCTGCAACACGACCTGGTCATCGGCAAACACCAGATCTTCCGGCGCGCCACCGAGCATCTCCGCGGCCACCGGCGCCAACCGCGCGCGCAGCGTCTCGCAGGCGGCCTTGATTGCCTGGCCGTTGAGGTCGGAACCGGAACTGGCCGCGGTGGCGGAGGTGTTCGGCACCTTGTCGGTGCTGGTAGTCATGATCTGGATGCGCGTGGGCGCCACGCCGAGCGTGCGCGCGGCCACGCCGATCATCTTGGTGTGCAGCCCCTGGCCCATCTCGGTGCCGCCGTGGTTCAACTGGATGCTGCCGTCCTGGTAGATCAGCACCAGCGCGCCGGCCTGGTTGTATTCGGTCTTGTTGAAGGAAATGCCGAACTTCACCGGGGTGATCGCCAGGCCACGCTTGCGATTCGGATGCGCGGCGTTGAAGTCGTCGATCTGGCTGCGACGGCGATCGAACTCGCTGCTGCGTTTCAGCTGCGTCCACAGTGCGCCGATGTGGTTGTCGACCACCGGCTGACCGTAGTGGGTGGTATTGCGGTCCGGCGTCTGGCCCGGCTGGTAGAAGTTGCGCTCGCGCACCTGATCCGCCGGCAGTCTCAGATGGCGCGCGATGCGATCGAGGATCTCCTCGCCGATCAGCATGCCCTGCGGGCCACCGAAACCGCGAAACGCGGTGTTCGACGGCAGGTGCGTTTTCGCGATGCGTCCGATCACGCGCACGTGGGCGCAATGGTAGGCGTTGTCGACATGCACCATCGCGCGCATCAGCACCGGTGGCGACAAATCGCAGCTCCAGCCGCCGTCGGCGACCATGTCGACATCCAGCGCCAGCAGGCGTCCGTGGTCGTCGAATCCGACCTCGAAGCGCCCGAGGAAAGGATGCCGCTTGCCGGTCAACTGCATGTCGAGGCCGCGCGGCAACTGGATGCCGACCGGGTGGCCGGTCCTGAGGGCCGCCAGCGCCGCCACCGCGGCAAAGGTGTTGGCCTGGGTCTCCTTGCCGCCGAAGCCGCCGCCCATGCGCAGGCAGCGACAGACCACCCGGTTCGATGGGATGCCGAGCGCATGCGCGACCATCGCCTGGGTTTCCGACGGGTGCTGGGTCGAGGCGCTGACGTGCACCAAACCGTCGCCGTCGATCGCCGCCCAGCTGGCCTGGGTTTCCAGGTAGAAATGGTCCTGGCCGCCGCAACGCACCTCGCCGCTCAGCCGATGCGCTGCGCCCGCCATCGCGGCACTGACGTCGCCGCGCTCGACGCGCGCCGGTCGCATGTGAAAGCGGTTCTCGGCGATCGCCTGATCGACGCTCAGGCAGGCGGGCAGGGGCTCATAGGCGACCTGAACCCGCTGTGCCGCAGCGCGTGCCGTTGCATTGTCGCGAGCGACCACCCAGGCCACTGCCTGCCCGTAGTGGCTGACCACATCCGCCGGGATCAACGGCTCGTCGTGCAGGATCGGACCGGTGTTGTTGTCGCCGGGGATATCGGCGGCGGTCAGCACTGCGTGCACCCCGGGCAACGCCAGCGCGGCCGACGCATCGATCGCCCGGATGCGCGCGTGCGCATGTGGCGCCTGCACCGGGTACAGCCGCAGCAAACCGACCGGCTCGCGCTGTTCGTCGGTATAGACCGCGCGACCGGTGACGTGACCGACGGCGCTTTCGTGCTTCATCGCCCCAACTCCTCGACGAACTTCGCGAACAGACTGGCGGTGAGCGCGCGGCGGTAGTCGGCACTGCCGCGGTGGTCGTCGAGAGGGGTGAATTCGTCGCGCAACAGCGCGCAGGCGGCGCCCAGCGTGTCGCCGTCGAGCACGCGGCCGAGCAGGAAGGCCTCGGTGGCGACTGCCCGTTTCGGGATGGCGGCAACGCCACCGTAAGCCAGACGCACGTGTTCGACGCGGCGCTGGTCGTCCAGGGTCAGCGCATACACCGCAGCGACGATGCTGATGTCGTCGGTCTGCCGCTTGCACACCTTGCAGGCCGCCTGGATCGCGTGCAGCCGCGGCACGCGCACGCTGACGATCAGTTCGTCGGGCTTGAGCGCAGTCTTGCGGTAATCGAGGAAATAGCCGTCGATGGGCAGCTCGCGCGTGCCGCCCGGCCCGCGTACTCCGAGCACGGCGTCGTGCGCCAGCAGCCATGGCAGCAGGTCGCCGATCGGTGAGGCGCTGCCAAGGTTGCCGCCAAGCGTCGCCCGGTTCTTCACCTGGCGCGCTGCGAACCAAGGCAGCATCTGGTCGAGCGCGGGAAAGATTCCTCCGAGTTCACGTTCGAGGCGCGACAATGGCACCCCCGCGCCGATACGCACGTGGGTGTCGTCGATGTCGAGCTGGTGCAGTTCCGCGATGCGATCGAGCGCGATCAGCACCGGCGCCACGCGCTGGCCGCGACTCAACGCGACGCCGAGATCGGTGGCGCCGGCGATCCATGCGGCCTCCGGGTGCGTGGACTTCAGGGCGAGCGCCGCGGCGACGCTAGTCGGGAGGTGGAAGCCCTCCTGGTGGGTCCGGACTTTGTCCGCACGCTCTTCGCCCGACCTTGCCAAAGGCGTCCAGTCCGGACCCACCAAAGGCGAAACAGAAGCCGCCTCCAGCGCCTGTGAGAATCGATCCATGGGCCGCGGCTGCGTCGCCAGCGCGGCTGCGGCCTTGCGAATGGGCTGGTAACCGGTGCAGCGACACAGGTTGCCGTCGATCACGTGGTCGTCGAACTCGCCGTCGTAGAAACCGGTGAACAGGCTCATGACGAATCCCGGCGTGCAGTAACCGCACTGCGAGCCCGCAGTGTCGACCAGCGCCTGTTGCACCGGATGCAGGTGCTCGCCGTCGGCCAGTCCCTCCACCGTCACCACCTCGCGCCCGGCCAGCGCGCCAATCGGCAGCAGGCAGGCGTTCACGGCCCGATAGTGCGCGCGCCCATCGGTGTCGTGTTCGACCAGCGCGACGGTGCAGGCGCCGCAATCGCCGTCGCCGCAGCCTTCCTTGGTGCCGGTCAGGCGCGCGCGCCTGAGCCAGCGCAGCAGCGACTCGGTCGGATCGATATCGGTGAGCGCGATATCGCGGAAATTCACGCGGAGCGATGGGACATCCATGGACGCGAAGATCAGCGCGCGCTCGGAGGGTGTCAAGCGACCCCACGCGACCAGGCCCCTCCGCTCTTGTGGGTCCAGACTTGTCTGGACGCTTTTCGCTGTTGATCCGCTCTTGTGGGTCCAGACATGCCTGGACGCTTTTCGCTGTTGATCTGCTGTTGTGGGTCCAGACTTGTCTGGACGCTTTTCGCTGCTGCTCTGCTGTTGTGGGTCCAGACTTGTCTGGACGCTCTCCCCCGGACGTGCCAGAGGCATCCCGACAAGTCTGGACCCACAAGAGCAAAGCCCCTGCCGCTTGCCCATTGCGGCGTGGCATCCTGCCCACCTCCCCACTGCATGACGGCGCACGCCCATGACGGCCCTCAAACTGTCCCAGGAACAACTCGCAGACCTCGTGCGCGGCATGCCCAAGGCGGAGTTGCATATCCACATCGAGGGTTCGCTCGAACCCGAGCTGATCTTTGCACTGGCGCAGCGCAATCAGGTGTCGCTTCCCTACGTCAGCGTCGAGGCACTGCGCGCGGCGTACGCATTCACCAATCTGCAGAGCTTTCTCGACATCTACTACGCCGGCGCCAGCGTGCTGCTGAAAGAACAGGACTTCTTCGACATGGCATGGGCCTATTTCCTGCGCGCCAAGGCCGACAACGTCACCCACGCCGAGCTGTTCTTCGATCCGCAGACGCATACCGATCGCGGTGTCGCCTTCGCCGAGGTGATCAACGGCCTGCGCCGGGCGTGCGATCAGGCCAAGTCAGAACTCGGCATCCAGGCCGAGCTGATCCTGTGTTTCCTGCGCCATCTCGACGAGGCCGCGGCGTTTGCCACATTGGAAGAAGCGCGGCCGCACCTCGGCAAGTTCATTGGCGTCGGTCTCGATTCCAGCGAAGTCGGTCACCCGCCGGAGAAGTTCGCGCGGGTGTTTGCCGATGCGCGCAAACTCGGCCTGCGCGCCGTCGCGCATGCTGGCGAGGAAGGCCCGCCGGCCTACATCTGGAGCGCGCTCGATGTGCTCAAGGTCGAACGCATCGACCACGGCGTGCAGTCGCTGAAAGACCCCGAACTGGTCAAGCGCCTGGTCGCCGAGCGCATGCCGCTGACGGTGTGCCCGCTGTCCAACGTCAAGCTGTGCGTATTCCCGAACCTCGCCGCGCACAATCTCAAGCAGATGCTGGATCTCGGCATCGTCGCCACGGTCAATTCGGACGATCCGGCGTATTTCGGCGGATATCTCAACCAGAATTTCGTCGAGACTTTTGCCGCACTGCCGCTCGATGCGCACGATGCGCACAGACTGGCGCAGAACAGTTTCGAGGCCAGTTTTGCCTCGCCGGAACAGAAGCGCGCGCAGTTGCACAAGCTCGATGCGTATTGCGAGCGGGCGTTGTAGGAGATTCCGTCAGGGAGCCTTCGAACACGTCGTCATTGCGAGGTCGTTGCCGCAACCGCGGCAACGACCGAAGCAATCCAGCGCCTTTGATTTTTCGTGCTTGAGAGCAAGGGCAACGCCACTGGATTGCTTCGTCGCTACGCTCCTCTCCATGAACCGACCGGCGTAGGTTGGGCTAAGCGCAGCATGCCCAACGCCGCGATTGTTGGGCACGGCTGCGCTTAGCCCAACCTACGGTTCATGGCCGGTGTGCATTATCGGGCCGAAAAAGAGTGGCTCGCAATGACGAGGTTCATGGCTCGTGGACCGCTTCGAACCGAAGCGGGCCTCTCGCAATGACGAGTTCGTCCGCGGCGCATGGGCGAATTCGTGCATCAGCAGCTCTGAACATGAGTCAGGTTGCCGCAAGGCAACCTGACCTACAAATCGAACTTCTGCACCTCGAAGCCGCGCTTGCGGTACTCGGCCCAGCGCTTGCGCGAGCCCTCGCGCTCGGCGGGATCTGCGGCGACCACTTCCTTGACCGTTTCGAACTGACCCGGTGCGCATTCCTCGCGCAGGTTGATCACCAGCGGGCGGTCTTCGACCCGCGCGCCGGGCGGCACGATCAAGATCGCGGTGACGTCATCGTCGTCGTCGCCGGCGATCTGGTGCGGGATGAAGGCGTCGGCATCGAAGGCCCACAACAGATCGTCGATCGCCTCGGCTTCCTCCAGCGTGCGCGTGAGGATCAGCGTGGGCAATTCGGCCTCGTAGGCGCGTTTGGCCAGCACACAGACCACGCGCAGCGGTTCCGCGCGATAGCGCGGTTTTTCGATCAGGTAGAAGTCGGCGCGCGGCACTTGGGAGCGGGAAAAAGGAAAAGGGAAAAAGGAAAAGGAAGAGCAACGCAAGGCGGGATGGGAGTGCGGGTCCGGAAAAGGGAAGAACTGCATTTCGATTCCGGCGCACTGCCGCAGATCGCGATGCCTTGGCTGCTGCCCTTTTCCTTTTTCCCTTTCCCCTTTTCCCGTTACTTCTGGGACAACAACCACTGCACCAGCATCCCCACCGGTCGCCCGGTGGCGGTGCCCTTGCGGCCGGCGTCCCAGGCGCTGCCGGCGATGTCGAGGTGTGCCCAGCGCTGGCCTTCGGTGAAGCGGCTCAGGAAACAGCCGGCGGTGATCGCACCGCCATACTTGCCGCCGATGTTGGCGAAGTCGGCGAAGCCGGTTTCGAGCTGGCTCTGGTAGTCCTCCCACAAGGGCAGGCGCCAGGCGCGGTCCGCGCTGAACTCGCCGGCGGCGAGCAATTCGTCGGCCAGATCGTCGTCGCGGCTCATCAGGCCGCTGGCGTGGGTGCCGAGCGCCACGACGCAGGCGCCGGTGAGCGTGGCGATGTCGATCAGCGTATGCGGTTCGAAGCGCTGCGCGTAGGTCAACGCGTCGCACAGGATCAAGCGGCCTTCGGCGTCGGTGTTGAGAATCTCGACCTGATGCCCGGCCATGGTCTTGATCACGTCCGACGGGCGGTAACTCTTGCCATCGGGCATGTTTTCCACCGCCGGCGTGATGCCGATCACGCGGAACGGCAGCTTGAGGCGGGCAACCGCTTCCATCAGGCCGAACACTGCGGCGGCGCCGCACATGTCGAACTTCATCTCTTCCATGCCGGCTGCCGGCTTGATGTCGATGCCGCCGGTATCGAAGGTGATGCCCTTGCCGACGAACACGTAGGGCTTGCCGGCGCCGCTCTTGTAGTCCATGACCACCAGTTTCGGGGCATTCTCGCTGCCGGCGGAGACCGCCAGCAGCGCGCCCATGCCGAGGGTTTCCATTTCATCGCGTTCGAGTACCTGCACCGCAATTTCCGGATGCCGGCGCGACAACTCGAACGCCTGCTCGGCGAGGTAGGCCGGATTGCAGATGTTCGGCGGCAGATTGCCCAGTTCGCGCGCGAGGACGACACCGGCGGCGATGCCGCTGGCGCGCTCCAGTGCGTCGCCGCTGTAACTGCCGACGCTGAACTGCAGCTCGCGCAACTCCACCCGTTCCGGACGCGCCTTGATCGTCGCCGTGTACTTGTAGGCCGCATAGTCGGCCAGCAAAGCCGATTGCAGCAGCTTCCAGGCCATGTCCTGCTTCGGCACGTCGACTTCCGGCAGATAGGACGCGACGGTATCGACCGGCAGGCCCTTGAGCGCCTTGTGCGCTTCGCGCGTGGCGCGCAGGAAGCGCGCGCTGTCGAACTTGCGTTGCTCGCCGAGGCCGACGACCAGCACGCGCGGTGCCGCCAATCCGCCAGTCTGGTGCAGCAGCGCGGTACTGCCGACGCGACCGCTGACGTCGCCGCTCTCCATCAGTCGCTTCAGCACGCCATTTCCGGCGGCGTCCAGTTCAGCCGCGGCGCTGGTCAGCATGCGCTCCTCGAACACGCCGACGATGACCAGGGAGGCGGCAACGTCCTTGGGACGACCGGTAAGGGGCTTGAACTCCAGCATGAACAGTCTCCGCGTCAGATTGGCTAATTGCGCTCTGCGGCGGGCAGAATGCGCGCCTTGAGCATGCCGGCACCGTGCCGGCAGTCAGCAGATCCGGAAGTCTAACCCTTGCAGCGGTTCCCATGAGACCCACCCGCGCCGATCGCTACCTCGAACGCGAGGTCTGGTATGCCCTGGCCGGCGTGTTGGCGATACTGCTGTTGGTGGTGCTCGGTGGACTGCTGACCGACGTGCTCAACAAGATCGCACGCGGCAAGGTGCCGCCGGTGCTGCTGCTGAGCCAGATCGGACTGCGCATTCCGGACGCATTGACCCTGCTGCTGCCGTTGGGCAGCCTGCTGGCGGTGCTGATGTCCTACGGCCGACTCTACCGCGACAGCGAGATGGCGGTGCTGGCGGCATCCGGTTATGGGCCGCTGCAGACCTTGCGGCCGCTGCTGCGCATCGGCGCGGCACTGGTGCTGCTGCAGGCAGCGCTGGCGTTCTACATCGCACCCTTCGGCCGCGAGATCGCGGCGAAAATGATCGTGGAGACCCAACGTTCGGTTGCTGTGGCCGGATTGTCCTCGGGTCGCTTTGTCGAGCTGCCTGGCAGCGCCGGTGTGCTTTACGTGTCGCGTGTCAGCGCCGACCAGCGTTCGGTCGACGAGATCATGCTGGTGCGCGAGCGCGAGGGCACGCGCATCGTGCTGACCGCGCGCAAAGGCAGCATCGAAGTCGACGAGACCTCAGATGAGGTGATGTTGCGGCTGGATGCCGGCGAACGTGTCGACGGGCGTCCCGGTGAGCCTGGATATCGACGTATTCGCTTCGAACAGGCCGATATCGCCTTTCCGCGCACCCAGGCCGACAGCGGCGACGATCCGGCGCAGGCGCGCCGGACCCACGAGCTGCTGGGTGCCGACGACGTCGAGTCGCAGGCCGAGCTGACCCGCCGGCTGGCGCAGCCGCTGGTGCTGCTGATGTTGCTGGTGATGGCGCCGGTGATGGCGCAGAGCGCGCCGCGACAGCCGCGCTACGACAAGGTGGTGGTGGCCATCCTGCTTTACGTGACCTATTCCAATCTGGTCGAGCTGGCCCGCGTGTGGGCGTTGACCGGCACCCTGCCCGCGTGGCTCGGCACCTGGTGGGTGCATATCGGCTTCGTCGCCGTCCTGATCGTCGCCTGGGGGCGTGAACTGCTCGCCTGGCGCCGCGGGCGCAAGACGCTGGCGCTGATGGGGATCAAGTGAAGCGCCTCGACCTGCTGGTGCTGAAGGCGGTGATTCCGGCCGTGTTGCTGTCGTGGCTGGTGCTGGTCGGTTTCGACACCCTGCTGGCGCTGCTCAACGAACTCGACGAAGTCGGCATCGGCGACTACGACCTGGCGCGCGTGCTCGAGTACACGGCATTGACCGTGCCGCGGCGCACGTACCAGATGTTCTCCACCGCGGCGGTGATCGGCAGCATGCTCGGTCTCGGTGCGTTGGCGGCGCGCAGCGAGTTGATCGCGCTGCAGGCGGCTGGCGCCAGCCGGCTGCGCATCGGCGTTTCCACCGTCTACGCGGTCGCCTGCCTGCTGGTCGTCGCCCTGGTTCTGGGCGAATTCATCGGTCCGCGCGCCGATCGCATGGCGGCGGATCTGGCCGGGCAGTCCAAGGCCCAGGGCATCGCCTTTGGCGGCAGTGGTCTGTGGTTGCGCGACGGCAGCGCGGTGTGGAACGCCAAGCGCATCGTCGTCACCGGCCCCGGTCAAGTCGAACTCTGGCAGGTCTGGCGCTACCAGTTCGGCGCCGACGCGCGCATGCAGGAGGTGATCAAGGCCGAGCGTGCCAGCTACCGTGGTGGCAGCTTCGAACTCGAAGAGGTGCTTCGCGATGAGCTCAGCGATGCCGGCGTCACCAGCAGCCAGCAGGATCGCGTGAATGTCCCCACCTTGCTCGATCCCGGCCTGATCGAATCGCATACCGTCAGGCCGCGGCAGCAGGCCACGCGCGACCTGCTGGAAACCATCCGTTATGCGCGCATCAACCAGCTCGATGCGCTCGCTTTCGAGAGCGCGTTCTGGTTCCGCGTGTTCTACCCGCTGGTCGCGCTCACGCTGGCCTTTGCCGCCACTCCGTTCGCCTTCGGCAATCTCCGCGGCGGCGGCCTCGGGCAGCGCCTGCTGCTGGGCATGGCGCTCGGCATCGGTTTCTTTTTCGGCCAGCGCACCCTGATCAATCTTGCCGAGACCAATCGCGATGGCCTGATCCTGGTCAACGCCGGACCGCCGCTGCTGCTGGTGATGGTCACCATCTGGGCGCTTCGCCGGCCGGCGCGATAACGCTCTGGCAGGTCCAGACTTGTCTGGACGCCTCTGCTTTTGCTTCTCGTAGGTCCAGACTTGTCTGGACGCCTCTGCTCTCGCTCCTTGTGGGTCCAGACTTGTCTGGACGCCTCTGCTTTTGCTTCTCGTAGGTCCAGACTTGTCTGGACGCCTCTGCTCTCGCTCCTTGTGGGTCCAGACTTGTCTGGACGCTTCTGCTCATGCTTCTCGTGGGTCCAGACTTGTCTGGACGCCCTTGCCCTTTCTTCTCGTAGGTCCAGACTTGCCCGGACGCCTCTGCTCAGGTGACTGAAGAGCGTCCACACAAGTCTGAACCCACCAAAGCGCCGCGTGTCAGTCCCCGATCAGATCCCGCAACCTGAAGCCTGCAATCCGTTCGATCTGTGCCACTGCCGTGGCGATCTCGACGTCGCGATCATTGCCGATACGCGCCGCCATGTTGTCGATGATGCTGTGGCGCGTATGGCCGCGCACTGCGAGGATGAACGGGAAACCGAAGCGCGCGCTGTAGGCGGCGTTGAGTTCGGTCAGTCTTGCGAACTCGTCGGGACTGCACAGGTTGAGCCCGGCGCCGGACTGCTCGCGCAACGAGGCATCGGTCAGCTCGCCGCGGATAGCCAGCTTGCCGGCCAGTTCCGGATGCGCACGGATCAATGCCAGCCTGGCCTCCGGTTCCGCCGTTGCCAGCGTCGCGCACAGCGCGGCATGCAGTTCATCGACCGTGGCAAATGGACGCTGCGGCCAGGTGGCTTCAGGAATCCATGGGCTGTGTTCGAAGATGCCAGCGAGCGCGGCAGTGAAGTCGGCTTGCGAAAGGGAATTGAGTTGATCGAGGGTCATCGGTGAATCCGGATTGTAGGAGCGACGTGCACGTCGCGACGCTTCTCGGGGGTTCAGGTCGCGACGTGCACGTCGCTCCTACCAGAGCGGGCATGGATGCCGGTGCTTCCAGTGCCGCGCGATATCGATGCGTCGACACACCCAGACCCGTTCGTGCTTGCCGATGTGGTCGAGAAACCGCTGCAGTGCGATGAAGCGACCGGGCCGGCCAAGCAATCGGCAATGCATGCCGATCGACATCATCCGTGGCCTTTCGGCGCCTTCGGCGTAAAGCACGTCGAAACTGTCGCGCAGATACTCGAAAAAATGCGTGGCCGTGTTGAAGCCCTGCGGCGTGGCAAAGCGCATGTCGTTGGCGTCGAGCGTGTACGGCACCACCAGGTGCGCCTTGCGGCCATCGCTGCACTCGATCGTGGTCCAGAACGGCAGGTCGTCGCCGTAGTAGTCGCTGTCGTACTCGAATCCGCCGTGTTCGACCACCAGTCGGCGGGTGTTCGGGCTGTCGCGACCGGTGTACCAGCCGAGCGGCGCGGCGCCGGTGATCTCGCGGTGCACGGCAACCGCGCGCTCCAGGTGCTCGCGCTCCTGCTCAGGATCCATCGACTGGTAATGGATCCAGCGCCAGCCGTGCGAGGCGATTTCGTGGCCGGCGTCGACGCAGGCGCGGATGAAATCCGGGTGCCGCTGCATCGCCATTGCCACGCCGAACACCGTCAGCGGCAGGCCGCGCCGCGCGAATTCATCGAGGATGCGCCAGCCGCCCACGCGCGAGCCATATTCGTAGATCGATTCCATGCTCAGGTGGCGCGCCGGATAACTTGCGGCGCCAACGATCTCGGAGAGAAATTGCTCGCTCCCGAGGTCGCCATGCAGCACGCAGTTCTCGCCGCCCTCCTCGTAGTTGAGCACGAACTGCACGGCAATACGCGCGGCGCCGGGCCAGTCGGCGTACGGTGGCGTGCGGCCGTAGCCGATCAGGTCGCGCGGATAGCTGGTCATGGGCGGTTTCCGGGTGTCGCCGCCAAGCATAACTGCGGCCGTCGCGTTGGATGCCGCGGCGGCCGCAGGCGGATCACGGCGACATGGTCGCCGTCAGCGTGACGATTCCGGTACGCGCCTGGGCGAGGTTGGCGAGCGGCGTGGTCGAGCCGGAGGGATCGCTGCCCCAATAGATGTACGACCCGGTGTAGTTGCTGCCGTTACGGTAGGCACGCACATTGCTGTTGCTGAACAGCCGGTAGTAGCCGATCGAGGTGTTGCCGACGAACGGTCCGACCGTGCAGTTGCACAGGTTTTGCGCGGTCAGGCCGACATTGACGCCCATCAGCAGGGTGGCGGGCGTCAGGTTGTCGATCACCGGCACGAAGTAGCTACTGGATCCGACCACGTTGTCGACGGTGTAGCCCTCGATGGCGCCCTGGGTGAAGGTGGCCGGGTCAAAGTCGCCGCCCATGGGGTCGCCGATGGCAACCGAAGTCCCGGATATGGTCTGCCGCACCAGGTCCCAACTGATGATCACGGTGGGGCTGCCGGTGTAGGGGAACTGGGTAACGACACCGCCCGCCGCGGTTCCGAGCAGTACCCCATTGGCGCGCACGGTGACCGGATAGATCAAATAGTTGGTGATCCGCACGGTCGCGCTGATGGTGCTCTGCGCGCTACCGCTGAGCGCGACGGTGTAGTTGCCCGAACTTGTGCCGTTGTAACTGGCCACGCGCAGATACCAGGTACCCGCGGACAGCGTGCGTTGCAGGCGGAAATTGAGGTTGCCGGCGCCATCGTCGTCCTCGGCCACGAAGCTGCAGTTGCTGTCGTAGAGTGTGCCCAGGGAGTCGAAGGAGCTGCTCGCGGACGCCGTGATGGTCGTCGTGCTGGCCAGCGTGAAACGGAAGAAGTCGACGTCGGTGCTCGGCGTCAGGCTGCCGCCGAAGGTCGTGCCGACGCTGACGCCGGTCGCCGTCGCGCAACTGTTGCCGTGGTCGTCGCCGGTGGCGACCCCACCGAGTGCAATCTGGTAGCTGCCGCCCGAAGCTGCGTTGAAGCTGGCCACGCGCAGATACCAGGTACCCGCCGGCAGCGTGCGCTGCAGGCGGAAGTCGAGGTTGCCGGCGCCGTCGTCGTCTTGCGCGATCTGCATGCAGTTGGCGTCGTACAACGTGCCGAGCGAGTCGAACACACTGCTCGCCTGCGCAGTCACCACGGTACTGCCGGACAAGGTGAAGCGGAAGAAATCGACATCGCTGGTCGGCGCGAGGAATCCACTCAAGGTCGAATTCAGCGTGACGGGTGTGGCGCTGGAGCAACTGTTGCCATGGTCGTCGCCGCTTGGGCCGGCGACCGGATTGGCGTAGACCACGGAACCGCCGGCATTGGCGACGACAATGCGCAGGTCGCCGGCACCGGCCGGACCGCGCGTCGGCTTGCCTTCGGTGCGCATCTGCACGGTGTGCGCATCGGCAAGGCAGAACCCGGCGAAGCCACTGGTCGCGCTGGCCACCGGGTCATGGTAACCGCCGACGACCACGCCGCCCTGGAAGCCCCCGCCGGGACGATCCACGTAATTCGACAGCAGGCTCATGCCGAAGATGCCGTCGGCGCCGGGCAGCGGCTCGAGCGGCGCCACCGTGGCCACGTAAAATCCGGGCGACACCGTGGCCGAGGTGACATACGGAGAATTCTGGCCCACCGTGACCACCTGCGAAACGATCATCTGTTGCGTCGGCAGGCGGCGCTCCAGCGTCACCTGTAGGCGGATGTTCGGATTGCCCGGCATGGCGCGAAAACCGGTCAACTGGACATCGACGCGTTGGTTCTCGTTGGCCGGATTGGCGATGGTGAATGCGGCGTAACCGGGTGCCGAGGCGTCCATCTGGCCGCCGAAGTTCAGCCCGCCAGCGAGCACGCGGCTGCCCGGCGCCAGCAACAGCAACTCGGTGCCGTAGCTGCCCGGCTGGATGCCGGTTTCCGGCCCGTCGCCAATGGTCAGCACGTAGAATCCCGGGCACGCCAACCCTGGCGTCACGCCGAGCGCGACGCTGCCGCCGGGTTCGTCGAGCTTGAGTCCCTTGCCGCCCTTGATGCCTTTGTCCGGATGCATCGGCAAACCGGGCAGGAACCGGATGGCTTTGGACGGATGATCCTCGCGGGCAGCCGTCGGCTGCGGCATTCCGGCGAGCAGTTTCATGGCGCCGTCGACCTGCGCCTGCGCCCGCGCTTCGTCAGCGCGGGCGGCGGCCGTGGGCAGCAGCGACAAGGCCGCCGCCAGCGCAGCGGCGGCGACCCAATGGGTTCGTGTGGACGTTTGCATGGACGCACCTCTATCGTGAGCGGGGCGCGGGAGACGCCGCCCCCTCGCGCGATCGTCCGCCTCTGGTCGCGGTTCGCCTTGATCAAAGGCAAGACGCCCTCACGTGCAATCTGGATTGGAATTCCGCGTGCTCGATCCAAGCATTTTCCCCCGCAGCGCCGACCTGAACGCCGCATTCAATCGCCGCGAGCCGTTCCGGCATGTGGTCTTCGAGCCGTTCTTCGACCCCGATTTCCTCGCCCGGCTGCTCGCCGAATTTCCGTCATTCGAGCGCGGCAATGCGCGTAACGAGGCCGGCGAACTCGGCGGCAAGAGCACGGTGGAGCGTATCCGCGCGCTTGGACCGGCGTTCGCCGAGCTCGACGATCGCATCCAGTCGGCCGAGTTCCTCGGATTGATCTCGAAGATCACCGGAATCCCGAACCTGCTCTACGACGAGCACTACTTCGGCGGCGGCACCCATGAGAATCGGCGCGGCCAGGACCTCGATCCGCATGTCGACTTCAACCGCCATCCGATCACCGGCTGGCACCGGCGGCTGAACCTGATCGTTTATCTGAATCCGCAGTGGGACGATGCCTGGGGCGGCAGCCTGGAGCTGCATTCGGATCCGCGGCGCGAGGACAACCGCATCACCCTGGTCACCCCGCTGTTGAACCGCGCCGTGATCTTCGAGACCACCGAATGGAGCTGGCACGGTTTTGCGCGCATCGCGCCGCCGGCCGATCGCCCGGAGCTCACGCGGCGCTCGATCGCGCTGTACTTCTACACGGTGGAGCGACCGGCCGAAGAACTGGCGGATCCGCATTCGACCATCTATGTCGATCGCCCGCTTGCCGCGCACTACGTCGCCGGCTACACGCTGACCGAAGACGACCAGCGCGAACTGGCCATCGCCATCACCCGTCGCGACCAGCATATCCAGCGCCTTTACCGTGACATCACCCGCATCACCGCCGAGCTCGAAGGCGCCAAGCACACGCTGGAACAGGTGCTGTCCAGCGGCCGCCTCGGCCGCTTGCGCCACGCGGTGCGCGCGATTCTGAGGATGCTGCGGCGGGGTTAGCTGGGTGGTCGCGCCGCGAGTTCCGTAAGCCATTGATGAAAGGCTTTGTCCGCAAAGGACGCAAAGAACGCAAAGGAAAGCAGAAGAGGCAGGACTTCGGTCTTGGGTGCCAAGATCAATCTTCGCTCCCTTTGCGTTCTTTGCGTTCTTTGCGGGCCAAAAATCAGTCCCCGACTGGCCGCGACCCGTCACCGCCGATGTGGCGGCAACCCGCGCCCTTGGCTACCATCCTGCGTCCAGCGCACGGATAGCCCATGTCGGAATCGCCGCCATCGCAGATACCGGGTTACGAGCTTCTGCGGGAGCTCGGGGCCGGCGGCATGGCGACCGTTTACCTGGCCAACCAGACCTCGCTCGATCGCAAGGTTGCGATCAAGGTGCTGCGCGTCACCAGCCGCGACGTCGGGACCGAGGGCGAGCGCACCGAGAAGCGCTTCCTGCGCGAAGGTCGCATGCTGGCGCGGTTGTCGCACAAGAACGTCTGCGGCATCTACGACATTGCCAAGGTCGGCAACCTCGCTTACATCGCGATGGAGTTCATCGAAGGCGGCACGCTGGGCGATCGCCTGCGCAGCGGCATGACCGCCGGCGACGCCATCAGCGTCATCGTGCAACTGGCCGGTGCGCTGTCGGCGGCACATGCGATCGGCATCGTCCACCGCGATCTGAAGCCGGCCAACGTGATGATGCGCGGCAAGGTGCCGGTGCTCACCGACTTCGGCATCGCCCGCGACCTGTCGTCGGACCGTACCGAGATCACCGGCGACAATATCCTCGGCACGCCGAATTACATGAGCCCGGAGCAGATCAGCGGCAAGCCGATCGACGGGCGCTCCGATGTTTATTCGCTCGGCGCCATGCTTTTCGAGCTGCTGACCGGGCGTCAGCCGTACCAGGGCGATTCGCCGATCGCGGTGTGCATGCAGCACCTGCAAGCGCCGATCCCCGAGTTGCCGCAGCAGTTCGCCGAACTGCAGCCGATCATCGACGGCATGATGGCGAAGGATCGCGACGATCGATTCGCCGACATGGCCAGCGTGGTCGTGGCGCTGCGCGCGGCGCTGATCGACAGCGAGACGCTGCGCGCGGCGCTCAAGTTCGACACCGAACTGCCGTGGTCGGAGCAATTGCGCGAATTGGGATTCTCCTTCGACGGGCCTGGTGCGGATACCCTGCGCGAGGCGATGAAGCGCTCGGCGGAGGGCAAGAGTCAGTTGCCGAAAGGCTCGACGCAGCGAATGAAGGCGCTGCCCGCGGAGCCCACGCCGCCATCGCCACCTGTGCCGTCGCCGCCGCGCTTCGGCATGCGCGAACGCGCGATCGCGGCGGTGGTTGTGCTGGCGCTGGTGGTCGCCGGGCTGTGGTGGGGCTTGTCCGAGGAGAAGCTGTCGCCGGAACAGGAATCGCTGCTGTCGATTGCGGCGGCGGCATTCGACAACCAGATGCGGGACGGCAAGCTGGTGGTTCCGAGCAACGACAGCGCGCTCAACAGCCTGCGCAGCATCTACGTCATTTCGCGCCAGCATCCCGAGGTGCTGGCGCGGCAGCAGGCCTTCCGCAAGGAGGTTGAGCGCCAGGTCGACCAGCTCGCCGGCAATGCGCAGTTCGGCGAGGCGCGCAAACTGCTCAGCGACGCCGCCCTGGTGTTCGACGACGCCGACCTCACCCAGCGCCTGGCGAGCATCGACCAGGCGCAGCAGAACCAGCGCCGCGATGTCGACATTGCGGCGCGCAGCGCCGATGTGGAGGCAATTCTCGACGCGCCGGGCGGCGTCCAGGACGCACGCCTCGCCGCGGCGCTGGGCGAGCTCAAGTTGCTGACCGGCGAAAGCGATGCCCGTTACCGCGCGCTGATCGATCGCATCGCCGCAGCGCTGACCAGCGCGGTGCAACAGTCGGTCGCGGCGCGGCAACTGGAGACCGCCGTCGCTGCGCGCGACCGCATGCGCGAGCTGATTCCAGAATCGGAGGCCACGCGCGCCGCCAGTGCCGCCGTCGAACGTTTGTCCGCGCTGTCGGCGGCGGAAGCCACGCAAGGCGAACTGGTGGCCCTGCTGCAGGACGGATCGCGGCTGACGCCGGCCAGCATCGATCAGGTATTGGCCGGCCTGCCCGTGTTGGAGGCCGCCGGACTCGGCGAGCAGTCGGCCACGCTGAGCGCGCGCCTGCTGACGCTGACCGAGGACGCAGCGCGGCGCGCGCTGGCCGCCAAAGACCTGTCAGCCGCGCGCGCGCTGCTGGCGCCGGTCGCGTTGCGTTATCCGGAAAACGCCGACTTGCGCAAGCTCGACCAGGACCTGCTCGCAGAAGAGACCGCATTGGTGCAACGCGCGCGTGCCGACGAAGAGGCGCAACGCGCGGGTCGGCTGGCACTCGATGCGGCGCCGTGGGGCAAGCTGGTGTCGATCGTCGGCGCCGACGGCAGCGAGCAGGCGCTTGGCGCCGACCGCACCACGCCGCTGGTGCTGACGCTGCCGGAAGGCCGCTACAAGGTCACCCTGACCGGACCGGACGGCAGCACCCGCAGAGAGGCTGATGCCACGGTCACCCGCGGCCAGCTCAGCGTCGCCGAACTCAGCTTCGCCGCGATCGATGCCGATACCTACCTGAAACAGGCGGGTTATCGATGAGCCGTCAGCGTTTTCATCGGGCTGCGCTTGGCATCCTGCTGATGCTGGTGGCGAGTGTCGCCGTCGCCGATTACAAGAAGAATTATCTTGATGGTGTCGATGCCGCCAAGAAGGGCCAGTGGGTCGAGGTACGCCGTTTGATGACCGCGGCGATCGCGGAACGACCCGATGCCGGCCGGGTGAGGTTCTACGGCAGCATTCCGGAACCCTATGTGCCGCACTATTACCTTGGACTGGCCAACGCCAACCTGGGCGACTGTCCGTCGGCGCTCAGCGCGTTCAAGAACCCCGGCAGCAGTGCGCTGGTCGCCGGTTTGGCGAAAGAAGCGGCCGAGCTGGGCAGGGCGCGGGCACGCTGCGAGCAGCAGATGCTGGCGCAACAGAGCAAGCCGCCGGAGCCGCCCACGGCGACCACCGAGCCGGTTGCCGTGACCACGCCGCCGACGACCGAACCAAAGCCGGTGATCGTGGCGCAGAACCCGCCAGCGAGCGACACCCGACCGCCGGCAACCACGCCAACGGCGCCGACCGCGGTCGCACTGCCCGACGCGCGTATCGCCCCGGCCAGGGCGGCCATGAGCAAGGTCGATGCCCAGATCGCCAGCATCGAACGCCAGTTGAAGGCAGCGCCACTGGCAGGCACCGGCGACGCCCGCGGCCTGACGCGCGACCTCGACCTGCTTCGCCGCCAGCGGCAACAGTTGCTGACCAGCCTGGAACGCGCACGCAGCGGTGGCGATGGCAAGCTGCTGGGCAGCGTCGAAACCGATGCCGCCAAGCTCGGCAGCGACCTCGCTATGCTCGGCGAACGCGTGCAGTCGGCCGGCGTTGGCCTGGCCCAGGCCTTGGAAGCGACGGCGCTGGAGCGGGCCCGCCGGCAGTCAGCTGATTTGGTGACGAAGATCGATCAGCGCCTCACCGAAGCACGCGCGGCGGGTGTCGAAGGAAGCGCGGCCGTGGCGGCGCTCGGGCCGGCGCGCACACAGTTGCAGCAGTTGGTTGCCGGCAGCGATCGCGCCGCCATCGAGCGCGCGCTGGCCGCGGCGACCAAGGCGACCGCGCAACTGGAGGCGGCCATTGCCGCTGCGCCCAAGCCGGCGCCGGAGCCGTTGCGCGCACTAGTCGGCGCCTACCTGACCGCGAAGTACGCCGAGGTTGCGCGCTGGGACAATGTTGCGGAACTGCCCGACGCCCGCGCCCGTGCCCAGGCGCACCTGCTGCGCGGAGCCGCGCGCTGGCACCTGTACGTGCGCGACGGCGAGCAGGACGGCAGCCTGCGCGCCGCGATCGACAGCGATCTGCGCGAAGCCAAGCGTCTCGACCGCGCGCTCAAGCCGAATACGCAGGTCTTTTCGCCGAAGCTGGTGGAGCGTTTCGCGGCCTTGTGAGCTAGTCCGCCGGGCGCGCTGGCGCGCGCTCAACGGGGCTCGCAGGTCGCGCTCCGGTCTCCCTCAGAAGCGCATCACGCCGGACACCGAATAGGTATCGACGATATCGGAGAAATCCGCCGCCAGATCGAGCTGGAAGCTGGTAAATGCCCAGCCCAGGCCGAGGCTGAAATGGGTCTCGTCGTCGCCCTTGGTGAACAGGACCGCATCGACGCAGGCCTCGAAATCGATGTTGCAATCGGTTGGGGTCGGACCGCCATAAGCGAGGCGGTGGTCCGGATCGAACCAGACGCCGGCGCGCAAGAACATCGGTGTCGCCATGTCGAGGAACGCGTATTCGGCGCCGAGGCGCACCTCGGTGCCATCGTCGACGTCGAGATTGGCGACCACCCCCGGGAAGATCGAATCGACGTCGTCGGTCAGCTTGCTGTACTCGACGAAGTTCACGTCCAGCGAGAACAGCCATGCATCGGTCGGGCGGAACGCCAGACCGGCGCTGAACACATTCGGCACCGCGAATCCGGTCTTGACATCGGCGATCAGCGGATCGCCGTCGGCGTCCAGGTTCGAGCTGGTGTAGCTGAAGTCGCCGCCGTCGCGGTAAGCCAGCCCGAAGTTCCACTGCGGCGTGATCTGCCACAACGCGCCCAGCGAAAACACGATGTCGTCGTCGCTGCCGCGCTGGCGCTGCGAACTGCCCGGATCGATTCCGCCGCGTGTCGTGCGCGAGGCCAGGGCGAAATCCGAATAGGCGATGGTCGCGCCGATCGAGAAGGTGTCCGAAACCGAAAAGCCCACCGCCGCACCGAAATTCTCGACCTCGTAGCTGATCGAGCCCAGCGCCGGGTCGATCCGTCCGGCCGGACCGAGGTCGTCGAGGTATTCGATCGCGTCGGCGTTCACGCTGCCCTCGAAATCGCCCACGCGGTGGTAGAACAGCGAAAAGGTCGCGCGCTCGGTCGGGTACACGACGGATGCGAACGACACCTGCGAAACCGTGTCCGAGGTCGAGGCCTCGCCGACGCCACTGGCGTTGAAGGGATCGAGGGGAAACTCGCCGCCGGACGCATAGCTGCTGTCGAAGTCCGTGCTGCGCGCTTCCAGGCCGAACTCCGCCTTGCGCAGAATGGTCAGGCCGGCCGGGTTGGCATACGCGGCCGTCGCGTCGTCAGCCAGTCCGGTGAAGGCGCCGCCCAGTCCCAGCGAGCGTGCGCCCGGATTGGAGAAGTTGAACTGCAGGCCGCGGTTCAACTCGTCGTTGGTGATTGCCAGAGCGGCCGCAGGCGCCAGGGCCAGCGCCACCAACACTGCATGAGCGATAGCTTTGTGACGCATGACACCCCCGGTCGCGTTAAGGCTTTGGAAAGCAGGCGCAAACGTTAGCCCCTCCGTCCAACCAGGTCAATGTTGGTCACGATGCACCTTGCGCTGCCCAGCGATTCGCCCGGCGCAACCGCACGGCCCTGCCGGCACATCACCAGGTGACCAACGACGGACCTGCGGGCAGCAACTCGGACTACATGGGGATCGACACGCTGAGGCCGGGCCCGGCGCAGTGATCAAGTTGCACCGGCGCAGCGCGCTCGCGCGGCGGCGCGCCGGTTGCGCGAACGCCCGCATGCCGCAGTTAACATTCAAACGCGATTGAGACGTAAGATGGAGTGCCGCTTGGCCTCTGTGCCGGCGGTCGCGCGTTGTGCAGATCAAGGCTGCCTTTTCGCCCACGCGTGGTTGACGGCCCAGGGGTCATCGACGGACGCGAATGGCGTGCTGTCCGAATCACGGAGGTGCTGCAATGAACAGGTTTTCTTCGGGTGCGCTGCTGTCGATGCTGTTGCTGGCCGGCGGGGCACTTGCGGCTGGCAACGCACCTCCCGGTTCGACGCGCGCGCCAGCGGCGCCCGCTGCGACCGGCGTGTCGTTGACCAATGTGTCCAGTTTCGAGGACCCGTGCGGCGGCGTGCGCTACAACGCCACGTTGACCTTCACCGGCACCACCAACGATGGCGGCGGCAACGACACCGTCTGGCTGGTCATCTTCGATGATTCGGTCGAGAAGTTTGCGCAGACGTTCACCGCGCCGGTGAACCAGCAACGCTCGCACCAGATTGCCGTCGAGTATCCGGGCAGTGTCGGTACCGTGGTCCCCGGTATCGGCATCTATGTTCGCGAAACCCGCACTTCCGGCGATCTGCTGGTATTCGACCCGTTCCTGCCGACGCGTCTTTCCACCTGCACCATCGGCGGCACGCCGCCGACGCTGGGGTTCAATCCGACCATCAACACGATCATTGCCTACGGCAGCAATGGCAGCGCCAGCCCGATCGGGGTCATCAATGCGGGTGGCGGCTCCGGCAGCGGCCCGGCGGCCACCACGACGCTGAGCAATTGCGTGATCAATTCGGGCGGCGCCGCATTTCCCACGAGTTCATTCAACCCGAATGTCAGCGCGGTTGGCAGCGGCAACCCGTCGCCGGCCAGTTTCAGCCTGCCGAATTGCGTTCCGCAGGCGACCGTGGTCTCCACCAGCATGCAATGCGCGGAAACCCGCGGCAGCGGCGGCACGGTGACGCAGCGCTTCTGGACGCTTTCCTGTCCTGCGGGTGCTGCGCCCGTGGCACCCCCACGGCTGGGCAGTCCGACGGTTGCGGCAGTGACGCCGAGCGGCGCGCTGCCCAACGGCAACAGTCAGGCGCCATCGATATCGCGCACCGGCAATCGCGTGGCCTACACCTCGGATGCCAGCAACATCGTTCCGGGCGATCCCAATAACAGCAACGACATCTTCCTGCGCGATCGGGTGACGGCTACCACCACTCGCGTCAGCGCATTGGCCGCCCCGTTGAGCGCGGACCCCAACGAAGTTTTCGACGATCCGGCGATCTCGGCCGATGGCAATGTCGTGGCCTTCACTGGCGTTACCACCGGTCAGGTGTTTGCTGCCGCCGGAGGCGTCGGTCGCAAGATCAGCGCGAACGCAGCCGGTGTGCTCGGCAACGCCGACTCCGCCAACGCGTTCCCGACCAATGATGGCTCGCAGGTGTTCTTCCAGTCGCGCGCGACCAACCTGCTCGCCGGCAGCGACGGCAATGGCAACACCGCCGACATCTTCGTCAAGAATCTGGGTAATGAGTCGGTCACGCTGGTCACGGTCGGGCCCAACGGTGAGCCGGCGGACGGTCCCAGCGCCGCGCCGTCGGCGTCCGCCGACGGCCAGACCGTCGTGTTCCATTCGCTGGCGACCAACATCGTGCCCGGTGGCGCGCCGACGCCGACTGCCTTCAGCCAGAACTTCGACAGCGTTACCGCGCCGACATTGCCGTCGGGTTGGAGCGCGCAGAACACGGTGTCCGGCAACGGCTTGCGCTGGGTGACCAGTGCCGGTGCCAGTCCGCCGGCGGCGAGCTTGCCCAACGCCGTCAGCGTCGACGAGGAAGGCGTGGTGTCGAACAAGCTGCTCGACAGCCCGTTGTTGACGCTGACAGCGCAGCCGGCGACGCTCACGTTCCGCCGTTTCCATGACCTCGAGGTGGATGCCGGGGGCGCCTATGACGGCCTCGTGCTGGAACTGTCGGTCAACGGCGGTGGCTTCATTGATGCGGTCGGCGCCGGCGGGAGCTTCACCCAGGGCGGCTACACCGGTGTGATCTCCAGCAACTTCTCCAGTCCGATCGCCGGTCGCAGTGCCTGGACCGGTGCTACCGGCGGCAGTTATGCCACCACGGTGTACTCGCTGCCGGGCAACATCGCCGCCGGCAGCAGCGTGCGCTTCCGTTGGCGCCTGGCGACCGACGTGTCGGTCGCCGGCAATGGCGCGCGCATCGACAGCATCACTTCGACCAACCTGACGCAGCCGTCGACGGTGGTCGACAAGTTGCCGCCTGGCGTCAAGGCCGGCACCATCCAGCAAGCGACGATGATGCGCGAATCGGGCCGCAGTCGCTTCTACTTGAGCCGCAACCGAACCACCGGCGAGCTCGGCAATGGCGACAGCACCAATGTCAGAGTGACGCCGGACGGCCGTTGGGCGGTGTTCGAATCCGACGCCACCAACCTGATCTCTGGCGACACCAACGGTTTCAAGGACATCTTCCGCGTCGAGGTCGTCAACAACCAGGTGGTCGGCATGGACAAGGTGACGGTGACCAAGGCCGGCGTACAGGCCAACGGTCCCAGCTTCCTGCCGCAGATCAGCGACGATGGACTGCTGATCACCTTCCAGACCGAAGCCACCAACCTGGTTCCGCCGGACACCAACGGGCAACCGGACGTGATGGTGAAGTCGATGATCACCGGCGACGTACTGCGCATGTCGCAGACCACGGACGGGCAGGAGCCCAACGGACTTACCGTGCTGCCGGTGATCTCCGGCGACGGCAGTACGCTCGCTTTCTGCACGCTCGCCACCAATGTCGCGCCGGGGGACAACAACAATGCGGCCGACATGCTCACCTCCAGCATCCAGAGCGGACTGCCGCGCGACGAGCCCGGCCTGGTGCGCTTCACCTTGCCGACGCCGAATCCGCCGAATGCCAACTGCCCGGCCGGATTCTTCAGCGCGGTGGTCGACGATGGCCCGGGCGCCGGCTTGACCTCGGGCGCTTTCGGGGTGGAGGTGCTGCTCGACGATCCGGGTACCCGGGTGCTTGCCGGTGGCCTCAACTTCGGCGGCCTGATCGATGTCAGCCAGGTCGGTTTCGCGGCCTTCAACATCGCCAACCCGGCGAACGAATCGCAACGCCTGAATCTGTCGCTGAGCGGCAGCCCGTCGAGCAGTTCGAGCGCCAGCTACCCGGTGCGCGTGCGCATCGCCCGGCGCACGGCGACCACCACCGATGTCGTTTTCGACAGTACGCAGACGATCTCGCTGACCAGCCCGTTCACCACCACCATCGATCTGCCGCCGGCATTCTATGAGGCCACCGTGGCGCCCACTTCCGGGACCACCGGCGGTGCTCCAGAAGGTCAGTTCTTCTTCTCGCTGACGACCAGCTTCATCAATCGTCCCGGCGGCGGTTTCCAGGGTGGCGCAGTGGTCGGCGGTTATCACGCCCCGCACCCCTTTGGTGGGGTCAGCGGTTTTGCGGCTTTCTGCCTGGCGACGCCGCATACCACCAGTGTGCGCGTGCTGTCGCAACCGAGTTACGGGCCGGCGGGTGCCAAAGACCTGCGCTTGCGCATGCAGGATGCGCAACAGCGCGATGTGGTGGTGGTGCCGTCGAACTGACGGGTGCCAGCCGCGCCCGTTGGGGGCGGGCTTGTGCCGCGAGCCTCGAAACACCCGAGCTCGCGGGACAGGCCCGCTTTCACTCGGGGCGCTTGTGTGCCGGCAGCAGCGACCTTGAGTCGCGCGCTCCGACCATGATGGTCGCCAACGATCCCGATCGCGCTGGGTTCGCCAGAACACAGCGCCGCCACCATCGACAGGTGTACAGTCACCCTTGTTGCGTCAATCACGTTGCGGAGTAGCCCATGGGTATGTCGCGTCCGTTTTTCCCGTTTTTCCGCGGCATGGTGCCCGGAAGTGTCGTGGCGCTGCTGCTGTTGGCGTGCGCCATGCCGGCGCTTGCTGCGTCTCCCGGCATCGATGGCGACCTCGGGTCGTTGGCCCCGGCTTACCGCACTTACCTCGTGTCGCCGCCGGACGTCAGCAAATTCATCGCCGAGGACAGCAAGACCAACCAGGCGCCCTATCGCTATGGCGTCGAAGTGGCAACGCCCGGCCTCTATCTGCAGGACGGCAAGCCCAGCCACGGTGTGATTGAAACCCTGCCCGACGGGCGTCGCCTGTGGCGCGTCGAGGTGGTTTCGCCGGGCGCGCTCTCGCTGGAGTTCGCGTTCGCCAAGCTCGGCTTGCCGGGTGGCGCCGAATTGTTCATCCACTCCCGCGACCGAGCGCTCTCGCGCGGCCCGATTCGCGCCGCCGACGTGCAGCCGGATGGCCGCTATTTCTCGGCCTTCGTGCCGGGCGACACCGCCATCCTGGAAGTTGCGATGGCATCCGCCGCATTCGCCGACGCCGAAATCCGCGTCGCCAATGTGGGCCACGCTTACCGCGGCATCTTCGAAGCCTTACGCGGCAACAAGTCAGGAAGCTGCAATGTCGATACCATCTGCCCGCTCGGCGACCAGTGGCGCGACCAGATCGACGCTGTCGGCCACTACACGCTGCGTACCGGCGGCGGTACCGCGGTGTGCACCGGCAGTTTGATCGCGAATACCCGAAACGACACCACGCCGTACTTTCTGACCGCCAACCACTGCCTCAGCACCGAAGCCGTCGCCGACACCGTGGTGGTCTACTGGAATTACCAGTCGAGTACCTGTCGCGCGCCGGGCTCCGCCTCGAGCGGCACGCCGCTGCCATCGTCGATCGCCACGCATACCCAATCGGGTACCGCGCTGGTGGCCACCAGTGCCGCCAGCGACTTCGCGCTGTTGCGTCTCGACAGCGCCGTGCCGACCGCAGCCAATCCGTTCTGGACCGGCTGGGATGTGCGTGGCGACGCGCCGCCCACCGCGGTCACCATCCATCACCCGGCGGGCGACGAAAAGCGCATTTCCGACACCATCATCCCGTTGACCACCTCGGCCTACCTGGGTGCGGAAGGTAGCGGCACCACACACTGGCGCGTCGCCGACTGGAACAACGGCACTACCGAGGGCGGCTCTTCCGGTTCCGGCCTGTGGAGCCCGAGCAAGCAACTGATCGGTCAACTGCACGGTGGTTTCGCGGCCTGCGGCAACAATGAAGCCGATTGGTACGGGAAGTTGTCGGTGTCCTGGAACGGCGGCGGTACGCCGACCACGCGCCTGCGCGACTGGCTCGACCCGATCAACAGCGGCGTCAGCACACTGAACGGCAATCGCGCATCCGGCGGCAGTGGTGGCATGGTTCTCGGTGGAACCGCTGATGAGCCGAGTGCGAGCCGTGTCGCATTGCCGACGCCGAATCCGCCGAACGCCAGTTGCCCGGCCGGCTTCTTCATCGCCACCGTTGCCGATGGCCCGCAGGCAGGCCTGACGCCGGGCGCTTTTGGCATGGAACTGCTGCTGGACGCGCCGGGAACGCGAGTCCTCGCGGGTGGGCTCAACTTCGGTGGCCTGATCGACGTCAGCCAGGTCGGTTTCGCGGCGTTCAACATCGCCAACAATGCGAACGTGCAGCAGACCTTGAACCTGAGCCTGACCGGTAGCCCGTCGAACAACAGCGCGGGCAGCATTCCGGTGCGCATCCGCATCGCAAGGCGCACGGCGACCACCACCGACGTGGTTTTCGAAAGCACGCAGACGATCTCGCTGGCGACTCCCTACGTGACCAGCATCAACCTGCCGCCGGCGTTCTACGAGGCTACCGTGGCGCCGATTTCGGGCACACCCGGTGGTGCGCCGGAGGGTCAGTTCTTCTTCTCGCTGACGACCAACTTCGTCAACAGCACCGGTGGCGGCTTCGAAGGCGGCGCGGTGGTTGGCGGCTACCATGCGGAGCATCCCTTCGGCGGTGTGTCCGGCTTCGCCGCGTTCTGCCTGGCGACGCCGCATACCGTGAGCATGCGCGTGCTGTCGGCGCCCAGCTATGGCGCTACCGGCGCGCGCGACCTGCGGCTGCAGATTCTCGATGCGCAGCAGGCGGTGGTGGTCACGCATCCGACCGGAGGCGGCGGCAACGTCGCACCGACGGCCAACTTCAGTTTCACCACCAATGGCCTGACCGCGAATTTCGTCGACGCCTCCAGCGACAGCGATGGCAGCATCGCTTCGCGCAGTTGGAATTTCGGCGACGGCGGCACCTCGACGGCGACCAATCCAACGCGCACCTACGCTGCCGCCGGAACCTACACGGTGACGCTGACAGTGACCGACAACGGCGGCGCAAGCAGTACCACCTCGCGCTCGGTGACGCTGACCTCGGGTGGTGGCGGCGCGGTGCAACTGGCAAACAATGTGGCCGTCAACGGATCCACCAACTCGACGACGCCGAACAGCAGTTTTGCCGAGTACACCGTGGTGATTCCGGCCGGCGCCAGCAACCTCAGCATCGCCACCACCAATGCCACCGGCGATCTCGACCTGCACGTGCGCTTCGGCCAGGCGCCGACCCTGACCACCTTCGACTGCCGGCCGTTCCTCGACAGCGGCAACGAAACCTGCACCTTCCCGACGCCGGGCGCCGGCACCTATTTCGTGCGCGTCTATGGATTCGCCACCGGGCCGCAGACCTTCACCATCCGCGCATCATGGACGGTCGCCGCCGGCAATGCCTTGCAGAATGGCGTGGCGGTGAACGGTTCGACCAATTCGAGCACGCCGAACGGCAGCTTTGCCGAGTACACCGTGGTGCTGCCGGCGGGCGCCAGCAATCTCAACATAAGCACCAGCAACGCAACCGGGGACCTCGATCTCTACGTGCGCTTCGGCCAGGCGCCGACACTCACCACTTTCGACTGTCGTCCCTTCCTCGACAGCGGCAACGAGAGCTGCATATTCGCCTCGCCCAGCGCCGGGACGTACTTCATCCGCGTCTACGGATTCGATACCGGGCAACGGACATTCACCATCCGCGCGACCTGGAACCCGTGACGAACACCCGCGACTGCCGATGGGTGAACATGCATTGACGGCGGAATCGCCTCTGGCGGTTCCGCCTTTCTGGAAGCGAAATCCGCCAACAATCCAGATGCGGATCGGCTGCAGCGTCGCCTCCGGCGGTTGCGCCCTGCTCGTCGGCGGGCTTGCCGCCGTTCGCCTGCGGCCCTGATCATCGGCGGTTTTTCCGGGACGGCCCGCATGACCCTCGATCTGCCGCACGGCTTCAAGCGTTGGTCCAACTTTGCCGAGGTCGAGGCCGGTGCGTTTCGGCTGGGCGAGGAATGGCGCGGCCAGCAGGCGTTCCAGGCGCAACTGCTGGCGAACGGTCGCGAGCGCAAGGTCGGTGGCTATTGCGCGCTGTGCCAGTGCGAAACCGAGTTCGCGATCCGCGGGCCTGAGGGTGTCGAGCCGAACTGGCGCGAGACGATGAACTGCGCGCAGTGCGAATTGATCAATCGCTGGCGCGCCAGCGCGCACCTGTACGCGCTGCTGGCACCCACGGCGCCGCCCGGTCCGGTGTACATGACCGAACAGACCACGCCGCTGTTCGCCTGGATGGCCGAGCGTTATCCCGGTTTGATCGGCAGCGAGTACCTCGGGCCCGAAGTTGCACCAGGCGCGACGGTGTCGCGACACGGGCATTCACTGCGCCACGAGGACATCACCGCGCTGTCGATGGCCGATGCCAGCCTGGCCGCGATCCTGAGCTTCGACGTGCTCGAACACGTGCCCGACTACCGCGGCGCCGTGCGCGAATTCGCGCGCACCCTGATGCCCGGCGGTCTGTTGCTGCTGACCGCACCGTTCCATTTTCAGGGCGCGCAGACCATCGTGCGCGCCCGCCTCGGCGGCGATGGTCATATCGAGCACGTGCTGCCGGCGATGTACCACGGCGACCCGCTGAGCGCCGACGGCGTGCTTTGCTGGCAGGAGTTCGGCTGGGATCTGTTGACGGAACTTAACAATGCCGGCTTCGGTCAGACCGAAGTGATCAGCTGCTGGGCGCCGGAATTCGGTTACCTCGGTGGTCTGCAACCGTTCGTGGTTGCCAGGCGTTAGGCGCATTCCTGAAGTCCAGGGGCCCGGCGCCTTGGCGCCGTGGTTCGCCGCATCGGCAATTGCCCTGGATGACCTGGAGTTCCCCATGCCTGCATCGATTCACCGATTGCGCAGCTTGCCTGCCGTGTTGATGTTCGCGGCGTCGCCATTGCTCGCGCAGACCGCCGATACCCGCTTTGGCGCCTGGAGCGAGGCGGGTGCAGCGAATCAGCCCGGGCGCGTGCTCGATGGCCTGCAACTGGATAATGGCAACTATCTGCAACTGAGCGCTGACGGTGTGGTCTGGCTCACCGGGCGCGAGGACGGACCGATTCCGCTCAACGATGCAGCGGCCCTGCGACCGCTCGGAACGACCTCCGCAATGCTGTACTTCGGCGGCCCGCTCCCTCGGGTGGTCCTGAGCGCCGATCGACCCGCGGGCATCCACCTCAGCGCCAACGATGGATTCACCTGGTACAGCGCTACCGGGCTCGATGCCAGCGGCGTCGATCTTGGCCTTGAGGCCCGGCCTGCCAGTGGTCAGGTGTTCCACTTGAGACAACTGCCGCAATCCGCCGGGCAGCCGGCGCAGCTGGCACTGCATGCGTCGGCCGATCGCGGTGAGTCGTTCAGCCGCATAGCCTTGTTGCCGTTTTACTCGGCGCTCGACTCGCAGCCGGCCGGCAACGCCTTCTACGTGCTGCGCGAAAACCTGCTGGTCGAGACCAATGTACTCGGGAACTTCCTGTCGGACGTCGGTGCGGTGCCGATCGACTTCCCGCCCGAAGCGCTGCGCGGCATCGGCGTCTGTGCCGGCGGGGTCGGCGCCGTGGATCATGTCTGGGCCTTCTACAAGGTCGGCGACGGCGACAACGCCGAGGTGCGGGTGTACCGGTCGCTGGATGGCGGACGCCAATGGCAGGCGCGCACGTCGATCCCGGGCAAGTTCCCGACGCGCATCCCGGTGCAGTGCTCGCGCAGCGATCCGTCGCTGGCGTTCGTCGCTGGCGAAGGGGCATGGCGGACCGCAGACGGCGGCAGCAGTTGGCAGCCGATTTCCGATGTGGCCGCTCACGCAACCGCGCCGCACAGCAATCTGCCGGCCGCCGTCCATCGTATCCGCAGTTCGCGTTTCGATGAACGGTCAGAGCGATTGCTGTTCGCCACGGACGCGGGCCTGTACGAATCCGCTGACGCCGGGCGCACGGTGAGCCGCCTGCCGCAGACCTTGCGCAACAGCCAATACCCGCAGCTCGCGAGCCGATCGCCGCTGGGAGATCTGGTTTTTCTCGCCGCCGGCGAGGGCGGCTACCAGCGCATGAACATCATCATGACGACCCCGGCATTCAGCACCCGACGCGCCAGCGGCAGCTATCGGCGACTGGCGCTTGCCGATGACGGCAGCCGCGTATGGCTGGCCGGCGCTGACGGAGTTCTGCTGGATGCCGACCCGGCGAGCGCGACCGCGTCCCGCCTGTACCACTGGACCCTGCCCGATCGCGTGCGCGCCAGCAGCGACTTGTTGCTGGTGGCGATGCCGGGCGATCGCGACCGCGCCCTGCTCGGCGGCGTGAATATCGACGGCGCACCGGGACTGCTGGAACTCGGTTTCGACGGCACCACGATCCACTGGCGCGCACTCGACCACCGATTCGCGACCGACGCCGCCAGCGTCGCTCTGACCGCGTCGCCGCATCAACAAGGTCGCTTGTACGTGGCCGATGCGTTGGGTCGGCTGCATCGCAGCGATGACGCGGGCCGCAGTTTCAGCCTGCTCGCGGGCGGCGCAGTCGTCGGCCAGGGGGTGCGCGAGATCCTGGTCGACCCGACCCGGCCCGATCGCCTGCTGCTGGGCGGCGACGCCGGCGCGCTGGCCAGCGTGCGCGAATCTCTCGACGGCGGCAGCAGCTTTCACGACTACGCCGACGGCCTGATTCCGACCACGGTCAACGCGCTGGCGCTGTCGGGCGATGGCCGCCATCTGTTCGCAGCCAGCGCCGATGGCCCGTGGTATCACGAACCCGCGACGGCGCGCTGGCGCCATATCGGCGCTGGCCAGGCGCCCGACCAGAATTACCTCGATGTCGAATATGTAGACCGCATCCAGCGCGCGCGCTTCGCCACTGCAGGTCGCGGCATGTGGCAGGTGCAGCTGCTGGCGCCGGCCCCGGCCGGCGCCACGCTCGACGAACCGCAAGCCGCGGGTTTGCCGTTGCCGCTGCCGGCGGCGCCGCAATTTGGTTGTCCGGCCGGGTTCTATGTGGCGGAAGTCGATGATGGTCCGGGTGCCGGGGATCATCCGGGTAGCTTCGGAATGGAGCTGTTGCTGGATGCGCCCGGTACCCGCGAACTGGCGGGGGGCCTGAACTTTGGCGGGCTGATCGACGCCGGGCAACCCGGTTTCGCCGGCTTCAGCCTGCGCACCTCGCAAACCGTGCGCCTGGAGCTGCGCGCTGCCGACGCTCAAGGCGATCCCATCGCCCTGCAGGTGCGCGTGAGCCAGCGCATCGGAACGCACAGCAACGTGGTCCACGAAAGCACGCCGATGCTGTCCCTGGAGCAGCCGTGGCAGACCGAGCTGCTCTTGACCCCGGGGTTCTACGAAGCCCGGGTGGCGGCGCCCTGCTGCAGCGCGGACACCGCGGGCGGCGCGCCCGAGGCGCAGTTCTATTTTTCGATGACGACGCCGGGCGGCCCTGGTTTCGAGGGCGGCGCGGTGGTCGGCGGTCATCATGCCAGCGTGGCCGGCCTGATCTCCGGCTTCGCGTCGTTCTGCCTGGCCCAGCCCCATTCGATCACTCTGCGCACGCTGAGCGCGCCCAGCTACGGTCCGGTTGGTGCCCGCGACCTCAGGCTGCGCTTGCGCGATGGCGAAGGACGCACGCTGCTGTTGTTGCCGGCCACCGCGCCCTGAGCTCAGTGCAAAGCGCGGAGTTCAGGGGATGATCTTCATGTGGATCAAGGTGCCATCGGCGAGGATCTGATAAGCAGTCGCCAACGAAGCACGGAGCCTTTGGCCATGAATCCCCGCAATCCGCGCGCAGCGCATCGCAGTATCGACGACCTTTGCGCCCGCGCCAGCGTGCTGCTCGCATTGCTCGTGGCGGGTGCCGCCGGGGCCTCCCCGGTGGTCCCGTTGCGCGATACCACGCTGGGCACCCAGGGCGACTTCGGTCGCGGCTGCGCCTTCGTCGGCAACCAGTTGCAGTGCTGGGGCGGCAACTCCAGCGGTTCGCTCGACATCGGCGCCACCGCATTGGAGTCGCTGACGACGTGGATGAAGCGACCGGATACGGCGTCAGGCGACTTTGACCGCCCGACCAGTCTGGTTGCGATCGACCGCACCTGCCTGACCGATGCTGCCGGCGTCTGGTGCTGGGGGCGCAACGAGCGCGGCCAACTCGGGCTGGGCGATCGCGTCAATCGACCCACGCCGGAGCACTTGCCGGGGCTGCCGGGTGATGTCGTCGAGGTCGTGTTCGGGCGGTACCACGCCTGTGCCCGCACGCAGGCGAGCGGACTGTGGTGCTGGGGCGGCAACAACTACGGCGAGACCGGCCAGGCGCCGGGCGCTGCGGTGCTCGACCCGGTCACCAATGTGGTGATGAGCCCACCGCAAACGCGCGCCATGGCGGTGCCCGGCTTGCCGGCAACGCCGATTGCCGTGGCGCTCGGCGAGTACTTCAGTTGCGCGCTGGTCGGTACCGGGGTCTGGTGCTGGGGCAACAATGAACAGGGCCAGCTGGGCGATGGCAGCCAGATCGCGCGCCCGCTGCCGGCGCCGGTGACCGGCCTGCCGGCGACCATCCAGCGTATCGCCCTCGGCGAACAGCACGCCTGCGCCATCGATGGCATCGGCGATGTCTGGTGCTGGGGCAACAACCAGTCGGCACAGGTCGGCGTCGCGGCCAGCACGACGCGGCTGATCGAACCCTTGCCGCTGCGCGTCAATGCTATGGGCGGTCCGGCAACCCGGCTGTACCTGAGTTTCTCGCAGAGCTGCGCGCTGGTGGGTAGCGACAAGAAGTGCTGGGGTGTATCGATCGACGGAACCAATGGCCCGAACCCTCAAGTGATCGCCAAGCCTGCGGGTGCCCCCGCCGACTGGCTGTCCGACTGCTACTCGCTCGCGGGGGAATTGCAATGTCCGGTGGTCTCGACGCGCCACCCGCACACACCGCTCGACGCCCGCCCGGTGCCCGGATTGTCCGGTCGTCCGGCGCAGCTGGCGCTCAGCCGCGACTTTGCCTGCGCGCGGATGCCCGATCAGTCGGTGTGGTGCTGGGGCACCAATACCCGTGGCCAACTGGGGCAGGGCGATGTGAATGCGCGTGCGCAGGCCGTTCGTGTGCCGCTGCCGCCGACCCAACAGATCGCCGTCGGCACCGCGCACGCGTGCGCTGCCACCAGCGACGGCCTGTGGTGCTGGGGCAGCAATGCCTACGCCGCACTCGGCGACGGTACTTCTGTCGATCGCCCAGCTCCGGTCCGCTCGCAATTCGCCGGCACGCTGATTGCCGCCGGCGAGGGCCACACCTGCGCCTACGCCTCGGGCGGCGAGTTGCGCTGCTGGGGCAACAATTCGGTCGGTCAGGTCAGTGGACAGCACTCGGGGACGCTTCCGGGTGGCGCCTCGCCGCTGGGCGCGGCGGCAATCCGCGAACTGAGCGCCGGCCTGTCGCACACCTGCGCGGTATTGCAGTTGTCGGCTGGCGCCACGGAAACGCGCTGCTGGGGTCAGTTGCCGACGACCGCCGATGAGGCCACCGGCGGCATCACCGACTACAGTCCGCGCCTGATCACTCCCGGCAATCCGATACCGGCCGACTCCATCATCACGCTGCGTTCGTCCGGGTTCACCACCTGCGCCGGCGACCGTTGTTTCGGTTTGAGCTACCTGCCGGCCGATCGTGGCGTGTTCCGCGTCGACCAGTTGCTTGTGCCGCCGATGCCGTCGCCGCGCGCGTTCGCCCTCGGCAGCCGCCTCGCGTGTCTGCAGGGCGCTGGAACCGATGTGCGCTGTTCGGCGCTGACCAACCGCGCCTGCCAGTTCGAGTGGCTTGCACGCTTGCTGTTCACGCCAGGCCAGATGATCGGCTGCCAGTTCTCCGAATCGCTGGTCTCGCCTGCGGAGCGCGAGTGGATCCGCGTGATCGGCCTGCCATCGCCGCCGCTGTTGCTGCAAGGCGGCGAGCAGTACGCCTGCGCAGCGCTCGCCCAGGGCACTTATTGCTGGGGTCCGCGGGTGCCGCTTTACTTCAACGCGAGCGGAGCCGACTACGGTCCGGTCTACCGCGCGGGCGCCATCGAACCGGCACCGACGGTGGCGGTGCCACTCGATCCGGCGCGCGCTTGCCCGGCGTATCTGGTGTCCTCGGTCAGTCTGCTCGACCCCTCCGCGGCGGACGCAGCAGGCGCCTGGGGCCAGGAGATCCTGCTCGGCAGCGGCAGGCGCTTCCTCAATGGCGGGCTCAATTTCGGCGGTTTCGGCAGCGCCGCGGGATCCGGCGTGCCGGGTTATGCGGCGTTTTCGATCAACAACCCGGCCAACAGCGAGCAGGCGGTGACACTCGATCTGCGCGGTGACGGCGGCGAGTTCACGCTCACGATCGAAAGCACGCTGCCGCCGTCGACCGCACGCATCGAAGTGCTGCGCGAACGCGTGACCCTGGTCGATGCGCCGCTGCGACGCAGTGTCAATCTGCGCAACGGTTTTCACATCGTGGTGCTGCAACCGGTCTCGGGGACACGCCTGTTCCTTGCCGGCATCGGCACCACCACCCTCGATGGGGGTCCTGCCGCATTTCAGGGCGGCGCCGTGGTCGGCGGCCATCTTGGCGGCGAGCAAACCGGCTTCAGCGGCATCTGCACCGACGACGCCACCAGCGTGTCGATCCGCACCGAGGCGCGCAGCAGCCGTGGCCTGATCGGTGCAAGCGACCTGCGCCTGCGCACGATCGAAGGCCAGACCGGCGCCATGCTTTACGACAGCGCGCCCGCCCAGTGATGCAGGATCGCAATCCTCGGTTCGTCCTGAGCGTTTCCCGCGAGCCTTGCGAGCGGGAAATGGTCGAAGGACGCCCACCGCGCACCTGCTCAGCCCGCTTGCGATTCGCAAATGCCATGCATCTCCCATGGCGCAACTACGCTGGGGGCGGTCCTCGCGACAGCATCGAACCCGGCAAGTCCGCGTCCTTCGACGGTTTCACCCGGAACAGTGTGGGGGAAACGCTCGGGACGAACGGTATCGCGATGGGTTCACCGAATGGTCACGAGCGCCGCCACCCGCGCGGCGATACCGCTATCCTGCGCGTCCCCGTCCGCCGCGCTGGCGAACGCAAACTCATTTGAGGGTCGCCGTGAGCCACAACCTGCCCACCCATCCGACCGTCGACCAGCTCGAGGCCTTCCTGGTCGGATTCGGCGGCACCGATGGCGGTTATCTGCGCGCGCACTGGCCGCGTTTCGTCGAGACCAAGGCCGAGCTGATGACCACCTGGCCGCAGCAGCGCGGCAATCGCCTGCTGGATGTCGGTGGCCACTGGCTGCACCAGGCGGCGCTCTACGCGGTCGATGGTTTCGACGTCACATCGGTGGACCTGGCAGCGACGTTCGAGTTGCCGCACGTGCAGGCGCAGGCTCGGGCGCTGGGCATCAAGCTGCATCTGGAGACCAACCTCGAGCACCCGCAGGTGCTGTCGCAATTGCCGGACAACAGTTTCGACCTGATCTTGTTCAGCGAGATCATCGAGCACATCACCTTCAACCCGGTGGCGATGTGGACGGTGCTGTACAAGTTGCTGGCGCCCAAGGGCCGCATCGTCGTGACCACGCCGAACTACTACGCCCTGCGCGGTCGTTTGTGGAATCCCAAGCGCTTCCTGTCCGGCAATGGCGGCGGCCTGCCGGTGCGCGAAATCATGGATTACCACACCTACGGCCATCACTGGAAGGAGTTCTCGGCCAAGGAGCTGATCGAATACTTCTACCGGGTGTCGCCCGACTTCTGCACCACCAAGGCGGCGCATCGCCACGCGTTCCACGAGCGCCAGTATGGTCCGCCGCCCGGCGGCTTGGCGCGCTGGCTCGAGAAACGTTTCCCGATCCTGCGCCCGAACCTGCACATGGAAATCGACTTGCTCGAAAAGAAGCAGGGGATTCTGGCGAAACCGGGCTGGGCGTAGCCGATTGGCGTCGGCCGCGGCCGCGTAGCCGACGTCAGCCTTCGGCGTCACAAAAGCACGGAAAGCATCGGTGACCTTGAACCTCGTCATTGCGAGCGCAGCAAAGCAATCCAGTGACACTTCTTGGTTCTCGCGCTGTGGTTCACAGCAAGAGTTGCTGGATTGCTTCGTCGCTGCGCTCCTCGCAATGACGAGGCCCCCTAGTGGGCTGGGCGTAGCCGATTGGCGTCGGCCGCGTAGCGTTGCCGCGCTCACCGACGTCAGCCTTCGGCGTCACAAAAGCACGGAAAGCATCGGTGACCTTGAACCTCGTCATTGCGAGCGCAGCGAAGCAATCCAGTGACACTTCTTGGTTCTCGCGCTGTGGTTCACAGCAAGAGTCGCTGGATTGCTTCGTCGCTGCGCTCCTCGCAATGACGAGGCCCCCCAAGCCCGCATTTCTCACACCGGCGCGAAAAGATGCACGGATTTCCCGCCAATGCTCGATTTCACCTCTTCGGCTCCATACACACACCGTCGCCTGCATCTTTTCGCTTCGCGGCCCTGGCTTGGTCTTTGCGCCGAGGGCTGCGTTGCTCGTCGTCGCAATGGAGCAACCATTCCTCCTCCTCGCGCCTTGCCCTCGGCGCAAATCCCTTCGCCATCATCCACGACCGGTGTGAGAAATGCGGGCTAGTGTGCAACCGCAGCATTTCCGGTTTACTCTCGGGTGAACGGACGGTGAGGATGCCGTCGATCGCGTGAGGATGGGATGAGCAATCAGTTGATGACCGGTGCGGAGATCGTGGTGAAGGCGCTGCAGGATCAGGGCGTGCGACACATCTTCGGTTATCCCGGCGGCGCGGTACTTCCCATCTACGACGCGTTGTTCCAGCAGTACACCGTCGAGCACATCCTGGTCCGTCATGAGCAAGGCGCGGCGCATGCGGCCGAAGGTTATGCGCGTTCGACCGGCAAGGCCGGCGTGCTGCTGGTCACCAGCGGCCCGGGTGCGACCAATGCGGTCACCGGCCTGGCCGACGCGATGATGGATTCGATTCCGCTGGTGTGCATCACCGGCCAGGTGCCGACCCATCTGATCGGTTCGGATGCCTTCCAGGAATGCGACACGGTCGGCATCACCCGCGCCTGCACCAAGCACAATTTTCTGGTCAAGGATGTCGACGATCTGGCGCGCGTGCTGCACGACGCCTTCCACATCGCGACCACCGGGCGTCCCGGCCCGGTGGTAGTCGACATTCCCAAGGACGTGCAGTTTCGCCGTGGCGCCTACAGCGGCCTGAACAACATCGTGCACCGCACCTACCGGCCGCGCGTCAAGGGCGATCCGGCGCGCATCGAGCAGGCGGTGGAGCTGATGATCAGCGCGCGTCGGCCGGTGTTCTATACCGGCGGCGGCGTCATCAATGCCGGCTCTCGCGCGTCGGTGCTGCTGCGCGAACTGGTGCGCCTGACCGGGTTTCCGATCACCTCCACGCTGATGGGCCTGGGCGCCTTCCCGGCCAGCGATCGCCAGTGGCTGGGCATGCTCGGCATGCACGGCACCTATGAAGCCAACCTTGCGATGAACCGCTGCGATGTGATGATCAACATCGGTGCGCGCTTCGACGATCGCGTCACCGGGCGCCTCGACGCCTTTTCACCGGGCTCGAAGAAGATCCACGTCGACATCGATCCGTCATCGATCAACAAGACCGTGCGCGTGGACGTGCCGATCGTCGGCGACTGTGCGCATGTGCTGGAAGAGATGATCGCCGTGTGGAAGGCCAAGGCGCGCAAGCCCGACGAGGTCGCGATGACCGCCTGGTGGGCGCAGGTCGACGCCTGGCGCGCGCGCAACTCGCTCGGCTATCGCCAGACCGGCGACACCATCAAGCCGCAATACGCGGTCGAGCGCCTGTACAAGCTGACGCGCGAGCGCAAGACCTACATCACTACCGAAGTCGGCCAGCACCAGATGTGGGCGGCGCAGCACTACCGGTTCGAGGAACCCAATCGCTGGATGACCAGCGGCGGCCTCGGCACCATGGGCTACGGCATTCCCGCCGCTGTCGGCGTGCAGGTCGCGCACCCGGATGCGCTGGTGATCGACATCGCCGGCGAAGCCAGCGTGCAGATGACCATGCAGGAGCTGTCGACCGCGGTGCAGTACCGCTTGCCGATCAAGATCTTCATCCTCAACAACGAATACATGGGCATGGTGCGCCAGTGGCAGCAACTGCTGCACGGCGGCCGCTACGCGCATTCGTATTCCGAGGCGCTGCCGGATTTCGTCAAACTCGCCGAAGCCTACGGCGGCAAGGGCATCCGCGCGATCCGCCCGGACGAGCTCGACGCCAAGATCCAGGAAATGCTCGATTACGACGGCCCGGTGATCTTCGACTGCGTCGTCGACAAGCTGGAAAACTGCTATCCGATGATCCCGTCCGGCGCCGCCCACGACGAGATGATCCTGCCCGATGCGGTAGCCGGGGCAGGTGTGTCGGAGGCGGGGAAGATGCTGGTCTGAAAGGCGCGCTTTGCGCGCTTTCAGACTTGGGAAAAGGAAAAGGGAAAAAGGAAAAGGGGAGAGCGGGACACGGCAAGTTCAGAGTCTGCGATCCCCGTTCGTCCTCAGAGCCGCGGACTGGCGCGCCCTTGATTCCCCCTTTTCCTTTTTCCTTTTTCCTCTACTTGTCTCAACGCAACCCTATAACGAGCAGCCCCGATGAATCAGCCCGCCTCCGCCTACTTCCTTTCCGACGCCAAGCCGCGTCCCGCCAAGGCAACCCTGTCGATTACCGTCGACAATGAGGTCGGCGCGCTGGCGCGGGTGGTCGGGTTGTTCTCCGGTCGCGGTTACAACATCGAGTCGTTGACGGTGGCGGAAACCGACCACCAGAAGCACACCTCGCGGATCACCATCGTCACCAGCGGCACGGTCGATGTGATCGACCAGATCAAGGCCCAGCTCGGGCGGCTGGTGCCGGTGCACCGGGTGGTCGATCTGGCCGTCGACAAACCGGGACTGGAACGCGAGATGGCGCTGGTGAAGATCGCCGCGACTGGCGAGAACCGCGCCGAGGCGCTGCGCCTGGCCGAGGTGTTCCGCGCGCGTGTCATCGACATTTCGCCGCAGAGTTTCGTCTTCGAACTGACCGGCACGCCGGTGAAGATCGACGCCTTCGTCGAGATGATGATCCCGATCGGCCTGGTCGAGCTGTCGCGCACCGGCGTGGTGGCGATCGGGCGTGGCGCTGAGGCCACCTGAGCGCAAGACTGGCTCAAGGGGCGCACGCCTCGCGCCCTATTGCGTAGGTTCGCAGGGATCGGTAGACAACGATCCTTCCTTCCGGCAGGCGAACGTCGATGCGATTTGAGCAACGGATGCGCCGGTCATGAGGTCGCCGCCAGCGATCGCCGATCGCCACGTCGAGCGCAGCGTCCTGCTGCTGCTGTCGGCCCTTGGCCTCTGGCTGGCCGCAGCCGCCTGGCTGGTCAATGTCGAGTACGGCGATGGCTACAGCACGGTGGCCAACGCCGACTATCTGCTGGGCACATCGGATGCATGGTTCTGGCAGCGCGGCCCGATGATGGCGCTGCTGCTGGTGCCCGGGGAGTGGCTGGCGCAACGGCTGGGGCTGACGCCGCTTGACGTGCGGCCGCACCACGCCGTGATGGCGCTGCTGCATCTGTTGTACCTGGTGGGTGTCTGGCGCCTGCTGTCGGCTCGTTTCGGCAGCAATCCGGCAACCTTGCTCGGCTGGCTGGCCGCCATCCCGACGCTGGTGTTCTTCAGCTACGCGCCGTTCATCAGCCACGACATTCTGCCGGGCTTGCTGGTGCTGTGGCTGTTGCGCATTTCCGCCCGCTTCCCCGAGCGCTCGGGCGCGTTCGATCTCGGTCTGTTCTTTGCCCTGGTCTCGATGCTTGTGTTGATCAAGCAGACCTATGCCGTGGTGCCGGCGGCAATCCTGCTGGCTAGGCTCGGGGCGTTGCTCTCGGCGCGCCGGCTGACCGCCGTGGAACTGCGTGCGGGGCTGCTGTTGGTGGCTTCTGCAGTCGCTGCGGGCGCGTTCTGTTGGGTGGTCTACGCCGCGTTTTCAGCCGCACGCTTCCCGGAAGTCCCGTTCCTGCTGCGTCCGCTGGCGATCATCGACGAGATCGGCAATGCTTATGAGGGATACGCCGAACTGAGCGAGATCTTTTATTCGTGGGTCTATCTGCGCAATGTGTCCGCCTACGGCATCCTCGCGATGACGCTGCTGTTGCCGGGACTCGTGATGGCCTGGCGAGGCGGCAGTACCGAGTGGCGCCAACTGGCTCTGTGCTGGCTGTTGCTGCTGGCGGTGATGCAATGGACGCCATTCAAGGAGGTGCGCTATCTCGGTTTCCTTGCGCCATTGAGCGCTGCATTGATCATTCCTGTGATCGCATTGGCACTCGGTCGGGGCCTGGCGTATCGGGCGCTGCTGGGCGTGGTCCTGCTCGCCGACGTCGCCAGGGTCGTGCCCGAAGCCGCGCGCATCACCCAGCCCTACTATCAGGACGGCGTGACCGGATTCTTCGAGCCACTGGCGGACGTGCGCTACCGCGACGTGCCGATCTTCTTCGGCAAGGGTTGGCTGAGCTTCATCGCCCCGGATCCGCGCGCCTTTGTCGGCGATTCTTTTCATCGCATCGTCGAGATGCATATCGAGCAGGTCCGCGCGCTCTACCATCTGCCGCGCGAGCGCGTGTTTCGCGTCCAGTTGGCTGCCATCGCCGATGCCGCGCAGGTGCAGAGCGGCGCGCTGTTCCTGGTTCAAAATCAACTGCTTTCGCGTGGGCCGCCCTACGGAAGTAACAGTCGAGCCGGTTTGTCGGCGGATTTCGTGCAATTCCTGGCGCGCGCGGAGGACGTCGATTTCGTGCTCGAACAAGGCCGCTTCGTGGCTCGGGCTGAACCGGGCACGGTCATGATGCTGTTGCGCAAGGGCGCCGGAGGTACCGACATGGCGCGCGTGCAGGATGTCGTCGACGTCGCAAGCATGCGCCACTTTGCAGGCTTCGACGAGCTGCCCGATCGGGTGTCGGTGCGCGTGCTGGTGGTCCTGCGCGAGTGCGATCTCGGCGGCTGCCGGCGCACCGGCGATTGAACATCACCCGGTCAGCAGCGAAACATCCGCGGTCTGCAGGAACAACTGACTCAGGCGCTCCAGCAATGCCAGGCGGTTGTTGCGCACCGCAACGTCGTCGGCCATCACCATGACGCCGTCGAAAAAGGCGTCGATTGGCGCCTGCAGATCGGCCAGCCGCGTCAGGCCCTCGACGTACTCGCCCGCAGCAAAGCGCGGTGCGCTGTCACGCTCGGCATCGCCGATGGCCACGTAGAGGGCCTTTTCCGCATCGTGATGCAGGCGGTCGGTCTCCACGCCACCGATGGCCTCGATGTCGATGCCGCTCTCCGCTGCCTTGCGCAGGATGTTGCGGATGCGTTTGTTGGCGGCGGCGAGGCTCTGGCAGGCCGGCAACTGCTTGAACGCCAGCACTGCTTTCAGGCGCCGGTCGAAGTCGACCAGATCGTGTGGGCGGCGTGCAGCGACGGCTTCGAAAACGTCGCCGGTGATGCCGGCATCGGTGTAATACGCCCGCGTGCGTTCGAGAATGAATTCGTAGAGTTCGTTGACCGCCGGCGCGGTCAACTGGTCGACCAGCTTGGCCGACATCGCGCTGTCGTGGAACACCGCGCCGACGATCTTGCCGAGGTAGTCCTTGAGGCTCTGCGCCGGGACGCCGAGCACCGCCTGTTCCAGCGCTTGCGGCAAGTCGAGGCGGATGTCGCCTTCGATCAGCGTGCGCGCCAGACCGAGTGCCGCACGGCGCAGCGCGAACGGATCCTTGTTGCCGGTCGGCTTGAGGCCCACCGCGAAGATGCCGGCCAGCGTGTCCAGTCGCTCGGCAATCGCGAGCACGCGTCCCAATGGACTCGCGGCAATCGGCGCGCCCGCCTGGCGCGGCGCATAAACTTCGTCGAGCGCGTCGGCCACGGCCTGCGGTTGCCCTTGCGCCAGCGCGTAAGTGCGCCCCATCTGGCCCTGCAACTCGGGGAACTCGCCGACCATGCGCGTCAGCAGATCGGCTTTCGACAACCGCGCTGCGGCTTCCGCCAGGCCGGGATCGATGCCGACTTCCGGTGCCACCGCGCGCGCCAGCACGATCACGCGCTCGGTCTTCTCGAACAGCGTGCCGAGTTTCTGCTGGTAGGTCACCAGCTTGAGTCCCTCGACATGTTCGGCCAGCGGTTGCTTCAGATCCTGGTCGAAGAAGAACGCGGCATCCGACAGGCGTGGGCGCACCACGCGCTCGTAACCCTTGCGGATTTCGTCCGGATCGCGGCTTTCGATGTTGGCGACACCGACGAAATTCGGCGTCAGCTCCCCATTCGCGTCGAGCACCGGAAAGAAACGCTGGTGGGTTTCGATGGTGGTGACGATCACCGCGGCCGGCAGGCGCATGAACTCGGTCGGGATTGAACAGGCAATCGCGCAAGGGTACTCGGTCAGATTGCTGACCTCGTCGATCAGGTCCTCGGGCAAGCGCGCCACGCCGCCCAGCTTGCGCGCGGCAGTCGCCACCTCGGCGCGCACGCGTTCGCGGCGCGCCTGCGGATCGACGATCACCTTGGCGGACAGCAGCGAGGCGATGTACTCGGACGGGCGCGCGATCGCCACCTCGCCGGCGTGATGGAAACGATGGCCGCGGGTGCGCCGGCCGCTGGCGATGCCGTAGACCTGAGTCGGCAGGACGGTCTCCCCCAGCAACACGATCAGTCCATGCACGGGGCGCAGGAAGGCGAACTCGTTGCTGCCCCAGCGCATCGGCTTGCCCAGAGGCAACGCCTGCAGGGTCTCGACGACCATCGCCGGCAGGACGTCAGCGGTCAGCGCGCCTGGCTTGGTGCTGCGAAACACGAACCAGGCGCCCTTTTCGGTTTCCAGCTTCTCCAGCGCTTCGACGGCAATCCCGCATGATTGCGCAAAGCCGATCAGCGCTTTGCTCGGCGCACCATCGGCACCGATGCCGGCTGCGACCGCCGGGCCGCGTCGCTCCAGCGTTTGCTCCGGTTGCGCCATGGCCACATCCGGGATCAGCACGGCGATGCGCCGTGGCGTCCATAGCGTCCGGGCGTTGGCGGCGGCGTGCGCGATGCCCGCCTTGTTCAGGCGTTCGCTCAAACCAGTGCGCAAACCATTGGCCAGATCGGCAACCGCCTTGGCAGGAAGCTCTTCGCAGAGCAGTTCGACGAGCAGGTCAGCGGTGTTGGTCATCTTGCATACCAATTTTTGTTGGGTTCGGGCCGGGTTTGCTCTCGTGGGTCCGGACCCTGTCGGGACGCTTTCCCAGCGGGTGGAGCGTTAGCGGCACTTGCTCTTGTGGGTTCGGACTTTTCTGGACGCTTGTGATCTGGCCCCTGCAAAAGAGCGTCCAGACCAGTCTGGACCCACCAGGGCTCAGACTCAGGCGGCCTTCTTGACGCCGGGAAACCCGAGCTTCTCGCGCTGTGCGTGGTAAGCCTCGGCCACCGCCTTGGCGATGGTGCGCACGCGCAGGATGTAGCGCTGGCGCTCGGTCACGCTGATCGCGCGGCGCGCGTCGAGCAGGTTGAAACTGTGGCTGGCCTTGCACACCTGATCGTAGGCCGGAAGCGGCAGGCCGCGTTCAACCAGTTTTTTCGCCTCGGCCTCATGCGCGTCGAAAGCGTGAAACAACTCGGCGACGTCGGCTTCCTCGAAGTTGTAGGTGCTCTGCTCGACCTCGTTCTGGTGGAAGACGTCGCCGTAGGTGACCACGCCCTGCGGCCCGCGCGTCCAGACCAGGTCGTAGACGTTCTCGACGTTCTGCAGGTACATCGCCAGGCGCTCCAGGCCGTAGGTGATCTCACCCGAGACCGGCTTGCACTCGATGCCGCCGGCCTGCTGGAAGTAGGTGAACTGGGTCACTTCCATGCCGTTCAGCCAGACCTCCCAACCGAGGCCCCAGGCGCCCAGCGTCGGCGATTCCCAGTTGTCCTCGACCAGACGCAGATCGTGGGTCAACGGATCGATGCCGAGCGCCACCAACGAGCCGAAATAGAGTTCCAGGATGTTCGCCGGCGACGGCTTCAGGATCACCTGGTACTGGTAGTAGTGCTGCAGCCGATTGGGGTTCTCGCCGTAGCGGCCATCGGTGGGACGTCGCGACGGCTGCACGAAAGCCGCATTCCAGGGCTCGGGGCCGAGGCAACGCAAAAAGGTGGCCGGATGAAAGGTGCCGGCGCCGACCTCGGTGTCGAGCGGCTGGATCAGCACACAACCCTGTTCGGCCCAATAGGCGTTGAGGCGCGTGATGATTTCCTGGAAAGTCGGGGCAGACATGCGGGCGGCCGGGGTGACGAAGCGGACCGCGGAGTATACGAAAGCGGGGCGCAGTGCTGCGGTTCTGTTTTTTGTCCGCAAAGGACGCAAAGGACGCAAAGGAGAGCGAAGCGCTTGAATCCGACTGCTTTTCTTCGCGTCCTTTGCGTCCTTTGCGGACAAATACTCTGTCAGGTTGATACGGCTGCAGCGCCCGGCAACTTCTGCTTCGCCCCATACCGCCGATCCAGATACACCCCGGCCACCAGGGCCACGGCCAGTGGCAGGAACCACGGCACCAGTTGCAGCCAGGCCTGATCGAAGCTGGCGATGGTGCTACGCATGCCGATGCCGAGGAAGGCGACATGGGTGGCGACGCCATTGCCGAGCATTGCGCCGTAGTGCTCTTTCAGCCACCAGTTGCGTGCTGTCGGCAGAGTGCGCGCCTGGCGCAGCATGCCGATGCCGATCGCGATGCCGACAAAGCAGAAGGTACTCAGCAACATGCTGCCGCGCGCCAGTCCGATCGCGAACACCACCAGGCCGGCAATCAGATTGACCCAGCCGGTGATGACATATTTGCGGTCGTGGAAACCGGTGAGATCGCGCTTGCTCTGGATTGCGCGCCGCGCCAGCCAGATCGAGGTGCCGGTGATGACCACGAGATAAAGCAGGAAGATGCCGATGTCGATCACACCGCGCGAGATGAAGCGCACTGCCATCGGCAGCGCACTGGCGAGGATCATCAGCATGGCGATCAGATAGACCTTGCCCACGCCCTTGTGCAGCGGGCTGCCCTTGCGGGCGATGGCGGCGGTCCAGAAGGTCAGCAAGGCGACGCTGCCGGCAGCAATGTGGGCGGTCACCAGCATCTGGTAGGCGGTCATGGCGGCTTTTCCTCGAAAGTTGAGCGACGGTCGATGTTCAGCGCAGTTCGATGCGAATCGCGCTGCCGGCATCGGCAACCTCGATCACGGCATCGATGAAATCCGGCGGGCCGAACAAACCGCCGCCGTTGCTGAAGCCGTAGGGTTCGGTCGGCTTGCCGAACATCCCGCGATCCAGCTTGCCGTTGGCGTTGCGATCGACATACACGACCAGCGCATAGCGGCCCGGCGCCAGCCCGTCGATCGACAGTGTGTGCGTGCCTTTGGCTCCGAGCTCGGCAGGAGCGGCCTGCTTGAGGTTGCGGACCGGCTTCTTCAGCCACTGAGCTTCCTGGTCATAGAGCGCCACCAGGACTTGCTCGCCCGGGTTGATGCCATTGCCGATCTCCACCGACAACGAGCCAGCGTGGGCGGTGGCGATGGACGCCAACAGCGTTGCGACGATGGTCAACGGGCTACGGGTTTTCATGACTCACTCCTGACGATCAAGAACGATTGCGGTGAGTTCAGCATCGGTGAAGCGCGTTGTTGCCATCAGGTGCGCGGCGTCACCCGGGAGGGGTGATGAAAGTCACCAGTTGCGGCGGATGCAATCCGCGGGCGATGGCGCCGGCTACACTGGTGCCATGAACGCACCCGCACCCCACACTCCTGAATCGCCCTGGCACGGCGCCTGGTTGTCGCCGCTGAACCTGGCGGCTTACATCACCTGGCTGGCGATGCTGTTGCAGTCGATCCGTTGGGAACGCCTGGCGCAGGGCGATTCGCTGCAATACGGTGGACTGGCGGCGCTGGCGGCGGTGCTGGTGTGCTATCTGTTGGCGAACGCGCAGAAGGATGCGCCGCAACGCGAACGCGTCCTGGTGCTGCTGCAGGCGGTCGCCGTGTTGCTCGCGACCTGGTGCCTGCGCAATGGTGGGCCAGCGGTGCTGCTGATCATCGTCGCTGCGCAAGTGGGCGCCATGTGGCCGCGTTGGCAGGCGATTGCGATCATGGCGGTCATCAACGGCCTGTTGCTGGTGATCTGGCTGCAGGGCATCAGTCTGACCAGCGCTCTGCTGGCGGTGTTGCCGATGATCGGCTTCCAGACTTTCGCGGCGTTGACGGTGCACTACGCGATGAACGCGCAGCAAGCCACCCGCGAACTGGCGCATACCCACGCGCAACTGCTGGCGACCCAACGCCTGCTCGAGGACAGCGCGCGCAGCGGTGAACGTCTGCGCCTGTCGCGCGAGCTGCATGATGTGGCCGGACACAAGCTCACGGCGTTGAAACTCAACCTGCGCCTGCTCGAGCGCGATCCGGCGCTGGCTGCACGCGAAGAAGTGAAGGTCGCCGCGACGCTTGCCGATGAACTGCTGCAGGACATCCGTGCCGTCGTCAGCGAGCTGCGCAAACACGATGGGATTGACCTTCCGGCTGCGATCATCACGCTGACGCAGCAGATCCCCGGTACCCGATTCACCGTCGACATCGACCCCGAGCTGCGCGTGCCCGACGTCGACACCGCCGAGATCCTGCTGCGCTGCGCCCAGGAAGGCATCACCAACGCGCTGCGCCATGGCCGCGCGCAAGCGATCGAGGTCAGTTGCGGCGCGCGCGACTCGCGCATCGAGTTGACCATCCGCAACGACGGCGCGCCGCTCAAGACCGGGCCTTTCGGCAATGGCCTGACCGGCATGCGCGAACGCCTCGCGGCGGCGGGCGGCGAATTGTCACTGCGCGCGCTGAGTGGCGGCGGCGCCGAACTCAAGGCAGCATTGCCAGCGCATGGATGAAATCTTGCGAAAATCGGTCCGTATCGCGCTGGTCGACGATCAGGCGCTGGTGCTCAAGGGCCTCTCGGCGCTGCTGCAAGGCGTCGATGGCATCGAGATCGCGCTCGAAGCCAGCGACGGCGCGCAACTGCTCGCCGCGCTGCCGCAGCGGCCGGTCGACGTCATCGTCAGCGACATCCGCATGCCCGGTGTCGGTGGCATCGAGTTGATCGAGCGCCTGCGCGAATCCGGCAATGCCACGCCCGTCATCCTGCTCACCACCTTCGACGACAGCGAACTGATGCTCGCCGCCGTGCAGGCCGGCGCCCAGGGTTTCCTGCTCAAGGATGCATCGCCGGAGGATCTGGCCGAGGCGATCCATCGTGTCGCAGGGGGCGACACGCTGCTGCAACCGGTGAGTCTCGGCCCGGTGCGCGCGCTGCGCCGCCCCGAGCCGCACAGCGGCCCGAAACTGCACCTGACCGACCGCGAGATCAGCATCCTGCGGCTGGTCGCCGGCGGCTATTCCAACAAGGAAATCGGCCGTTCTCTGCACTTGTCCGAGGGCACCGTGAAGAACTACATCTCCGACATCCTGGTCAAGCTCGATTGCCGCGATCGCACCCACGCCGTGCTGAAGGCGATCACGCAGCGGCTACTTTGAGATGGGGCACGGGACACCGGAGGAGGCTCGCACAGCGCGACGCTTTTCGTGGGTCCAGACTTGTCTGGACGCTTCTTGCTTCGGGTGACGAAGAGCGTCCAGACAAGTCTGGACCCACAAGGGCGGGAGCGGAGCGCCGGTGACTCCTCCCGTGCCGCCGCTACCGATACCCGGAACTGATCGGGAAGCGTCGGTCGCGGCCGAAACTGCGCGCGGTCACGCGCGGGCCGGGCGCCGACTGGCGGCGCTTGTATTCGTTCTTCAGCACCAGGCCAGTGACGCGCGCGACGGTGGCCGGGTCGTGGCCGGCGGCGACGATCGCCGCACGCGGTTCGTCGTTCTCGATGAAGCGCCTGAGGATGTCGTCGAGTTCCGCATACGGCGGCAGCGAATCCTGGTCAGTCTGGTTCTCGCGCAGTTCGGCGGACGGCGCGCGCTCGATCACCGCTTGCGGGATCACCGGGGATTGCATGTTGCGCCAGCGCGCCAACGCGTAGACCTGGGTCTTGTAGACATCCTTGATCGGCGCGAAGCCGCCGCACATGTCGCCGTAGATGGTCGAATAACCGACCGCCATTTCGCTCTTGTTGCCGGTGGTCAGCAGCAGGCCGCCGAACTTGTTGCTGAGCGCCATCAGCAGCACGCCGCGGCAGCGTGCCTGCAGGTTTTCTTCGGTGATGTCCGGTGCGCGGCCGGCGAACAGCGGCGCCAGGGTGTCGACAAAGGCGGCGAAGGGTGCTTCGATCGGCAGCATTTCGGCGCGCACGCCCTGGTTCCGCGCCTGCGCCCAGGCCTCGTCGTTGCTGAGGGCGGACGTAAAGCGCGACGGCAGCAGCACTGCGAGCACGCACTCGGCGCCAAGTGCGTCCACCGCGATGGCCAGCGTCAATGCCGAATCGATACCGCCCGAGAGCCCCAGCAGCACGCGCTGGAAGCCATTCTTGCGCACGTAGTCGCCGGTGGCGCGGACCAGCGCGCGATAGACCTCGGCCTCCGCGGGCTCGTCGACCGCGATTGGCCAGCCAATCGGCGTGCACTGCAGTGCGCTTGCGCGGCGATCGATGTCGAGCAACAGCAGATGGTCGGTGAACGCTGGCGCCAGCGCGAGCAGCTTGCCGTCGGCGTCGAACAGCATGCTCTGACCATCGAACAGCAGATCGTCCTGGCCGCCGACCAGATTGCAGTAGATGACGGGTACGTGGTTCTCGCGGGCGCGCGCGCTCAGCGCACGCTGGCGGTCGCTGCGCTTGCCCTGGTGATACGGCGAAGCATTCAGCACCAGCAGCAGTTCGGCACCGTCAGCACACGCAGCGGCTGCAGGTTCGGCAAACCAGGCGTCTTCGCAGATCAGGATGCCGACGCGGAAACCATGGGCGTCGACCACGCTGGCGCCACTACTCTCGGCGAAGTAGCGCTTCTCGTCGAACACCGTGTAGTTGGGCAGCCGCTGCTTGCGCGCGCATGCCAGCGTACGTCCGGCGGAGAGCCAACGGGCGCAGTTGTACAGGCGGTTGTCGTGGCGGGCGGGGTGACCGACCAACACATCGGTTCGGTGATCGGCAGACTCGAGTTCGGCCAGCGCGGCGTCGACGCGCGCCTGGAAACCAGGTCGATACAACAGGTCTTCGGGGGGGTAGCCGGATAACGCGAGTTCCGGGGTCAGCAGCAGGTCCGCGCTGGCTGCGGCCGCCTGATCGCGCAGTTCACGCACGCGACGACCGTTGTCCTGTACGGCGCCGACCGGGAAATCGTACTGCGCGATGGCGATGCGAAACACGAGCTTCTCGAATCCGGTGCCTCAAAATGAAAGGGGGCGGCGAAAGCCGCCGCCCCGAATCAGGTTCACAGATGCCGTTGATGGTCCGGCATCGACCTCGCTTACTTGCCCTTTTTCGCGGCGGGCTTCTTGGCAGCCGGTGCAGCAGCCTTGGCCGGCGCGGCTTTCTTCGCTGGCGCAGCCTTGGCCGGAGCAGCCTTTTTCGCCGGCGCAGCCTTGGCGGGAGCAGCCTTCTTCGCCGGTGCGGCCTTTGCCGGAGCAGCCTTGGCCGGCGCGGCCTTTGCCGGAGCAGCTTTCTTGGCCGGTGCGGCCTTGGCTGGAGCAGCCTTGGCCGGTGCGGCCTTGGCCGGAGCAGCTTTCTTGGCCGGTGCGGCCTTTGCCGGAGCAGCCTTCTTCGCCGGTGCGGCCTTCTTGGCCGGAGCAGCCTTGGCTGGCGCAGCCTTCTTCGCCGCCGGTTTGGCCGCAGCCTTCTTCGCCGCCGCCTTCTTGGCCGGCGCCGGGGTCGCCGGCACGTCTTGAGTCACGGTTTCGGTTTTCATGATGGCACTCCCCTTCGTGGATGACGATTTTGGTTTGGCGCCAGCAAGGCGCTTCTGAATCGCGTCTCCCAGTTCGGTGGGGGAACGCACCGTCGTCACTCCGGCGCGTTCCAGCGCTTCAAACTTGGCTGCGGCCGTGCCCTTGCCGCCGGCGATGATGGCGCCAGCGTGACCCATGCGTTTGCCCGCCGGCGCAGCGACGCCGGCAATGTAGGCGACCACGGGTTTGGTCACATACTCCGCGATGAACTCGGCAGCTTCTTCTTCGGCAGTGCCACCGATTTCGCCGACCATGATGATGGCCTCGGTCTGCGGATCGTCCTGGAACAGGCGCAGGCAGTCGACGAAGTTCATGCCCTGGATCGGATCGCCGCCGATGCCGATGCAGGTGCTCTGGCCCAGGCCCACCTTGGTGGTCTGGTACACGGCTTCATAGGTCAGCGTGCCGGAACGCGACACGATGCCGATCTTGCCGGGTTTGTGGATGAAGCCCGGCATGATGCCGATCTTGCATTCGCCCGGCGTGATGATGCCCGGGCAGTTGGGACCGATCAGGTAGGTGCCCGGGTAGTAGGTCGTCAGCACATGCTTGACGCGCAGCATGTCGAGCACCGGAATGCCCTCGGTGATCGCGACGATCACCTTGATGCCGGCATCCGCGGCTTCCAGGATCGCATCGGCCGCGAACGGCGGCGGCACGAAGATCATGCTGGCTTCGGCGCCAGTTTCCTCGACCGCGTCCTGCACGGTATTGAATACCGGCAGCCCGATGTGGTCCTTGCCGGCCTTGCCCGGCGTCACGCCGCCGACCAGTTTGGTGCCGTAATCGAGCGCCTGCTCGGAATGAAAGGTGCCCTGCGTGCCGGTGAAGCCCTGACAGATCACCCGCGTCTTCTTGTTGACCAAAACAGCCATGGTTGCTCCTCGACGTCCTTGTGATCAGCCTTTGGCGGCTGCAACGGCTTTCTGTGCGCCGTCGGCCAGATCGCTGGCCGGAATCAACGACAGATTGCTCGACTTCAACATGTCACGGCCCTTCTCGACATTGGTGCCTTCGAGACGGACCACGACCGGGATGTTGATACCCACTTCCTTCACCGCAGCGATGATGCCCTCGGCGATCAGGTCGCAGCGGACGATGCCGCCGAAGATGTTGACCAGAATCGCCTTGACCTTGTCGTTGCCGAGAATCAGTTTGAACGCCTCGGTCACGCGCTCGGTGGTGGCGCCGCCGCCGACATCCAGGAAGTTCGCCGGCTCGCCGCCGTAGAGCTTGATCACGTCCATCGTCGCCATCGCCAGACCAGCGCCATTCACCATGCAGGCGATGTTGCCGTCGAGCGAAACGTAATTGAGATCGTGTTTGGCGGCTTGCGCTTCCAGCGGTTCTTCCTGGGTGATGTCGCGCATCGCTTCCAGTCTGGCCTGGCGGAACAGCGCGTTATCGTCGCAGTTCAACTTGCCGTCGAGCGCCACCAGATCGCCAGCGCTGTTGATCACCAGCGGATTGAGTTCGATCAGGCTCATGTCGCACTGATTGAACAACTGGAACATCGCCATCATGATCTTTGCCAGCTGCGCCGTCTGCTTGGCGCCGAGGCCCATCGAGAAGCCGAGCTTGCGGCATTCGAAGGCCTGCAGGCTCTGCATGAAGTTGACTTCGACGGTGAAGATCTTTTCCGGATGCTCGCGGGCGACCTGTTCGATATCGACGCCACCCATCGGTGAGGCGATGAAGGTCACCGCGCGCGCCGTGCGGTCGATCAGCATGCTGAGATACAGCTCCTTGCTGATCTCGGTGGCCTCGGTCACCAGGATCTGGTTCACTGGCAGTCCGCGACCACCGCTCTGGTAAGTGACCATGCGCGTGCCGAGCATCTTAGCCGCCGCATCGCGCACCTGGGTCAGCGTCTTCACCAGCTTGACGCCGCCGGCCTTGCCGCGGCCACCGGCGTGGATCATCGCCTTGACCACCCACTGATCGCCACCGATCTGGCGTGCCGCCTCGACTGCCGCATCCGGCGTGGTTGCCACGATGCCTTGTGGCACCGGAATACCGAACTGCACGAACAGTTCTTTTGCTTGGTACTCGTGGAAGTTCATCCCGTCTCCTGATCAAAAGCACGCGTGGGCGTTGTTGTCATCGAGTTGCGCGGCCCCTGCGCAAATTGGCGCGTATTGTGATGAAACGACTGCGCCCCGCCAAGTACTGAAACGCGCGAATCTGCGCGCGCGTTCAGCGCCAATCGCATCCCGTCGCGGAGCATGCCTGTAGTCGCGCGAACTGACGAGCAAAATCGCGATGCTATAGTCGAATCCGCAGCGTCATGGCGCGCGATTGAAGGGAATCTCCCCTGCGCATCTCCAGCATCGGTCGTCACGAATCGCCGGGCTCAGCCGAAGCGCTGCGCTGGTACGAACTGCGCCTGTTCAATCTGTACCGCATGCTGGTCGCCGTGGTGTTCGGGCTGTTGTTGCTGTCGAACCTGGGCATGCGCTACTTCGATCTGCGTGGATCGCTGCTGGTCGCCGGCCAGATCTGCGTATTGATCTATGCACTCGCCGCCGCCGGCATCTTCGCGATCAGCGAGGCGCGCCGTTGGGGCGTGACCTCGCTGACGCTGCTCGGCGTCGCCAGCGATCTGGCCATGGGCGGCTTGTTGCTGTTCGTGTTCGGCGGACTTTCCAGCGGCGTTGGCGTGCTGTTGTTGATCACGGTCGCGATGTCGGCGCTGCTGTTGCCTGGACGCCTGGCGCTGCTGGCGGCGGCGGTCGCCAGCGTCACCTTGTTGTCCGAGTCCTTGCATTCGCTCAGTGTGGAGGGTTCTTCCGAACGCAACCTGGCGCAGGCTGCGCTGCTGGGAACCGCTTTCTTCCTCACCGTCGCGATCTTCTACTGGCTGGCGCGACTGACGCGCCAGAGCCAGGAGCTGGTCGAACGCCAGGGCGTCGACATCGCCAACCTGGCGCAGATCAACGAGTTGATCATCCAGCGCATGCGCACCGGCATCCTCGTGCTCGACAGCGATGGCGCGGTGCGTCGTTTCAACGAATCCGGCTGGTACTTGCTGGGCACGCCACCCAGCAGCGAAACCGATGTGCGCAAGCTGTCGCCCGACCTCTACGATCGCTGGCGCTACTGGTTGACCACCGGCAAGCACAACAATGTGCCGATCCACATCGCCCAGGGCGTACCGGCCGTGGTGCCACGCTTCACCCGACTCGGTGGCGATGACGACGCCGCAACGCTGTGTTTTCTCGAAGACGAGAGCATGGTCTATCGACGCGCCGAGGAGTTGACGCTGGCCTCGTTGGGACGCCTGTCCGCCAGCATCGCGCATGAGGTGCGCAACCCGCTCGCCGCCATCAGCCACGCCGCGCAGTTGCTGGCCGAGTCGGAGGAATTGCTGGACGCCGATCGTCGCCTGATCGAAATCATCATGAATCACTGCGGCCGGGTGAACGGCATCGTCGAAAACGTGCTGCAGTTGTCGCGGCGCGAACGCTCGCGGCCGGAGTGCATCAACCTGGGCCCCTGGGGCCAGAGTCTGGTCACCGACTTCAAGCAATCGCAGTCGATGGGTCAGGACCAGTTGCGCCTGGTGATCGACAACCGCGATGCGCGCGCGCTGGTCGATCCGTCGCAGTTGACGCAGGCGGTGTGGAACCTGCTGCGCAACGCGATTCGCTATGGGCGCCAGCCCGATCAGCCGGCCGAGATCACGCTGCGCATCCGCCAGCCGAACCCGACCCAGGGCGCGCTGGTGGAAATCATCGACCGCGGTCCCGGTATCCCGGCACCGCACCAGCGCCAGTTGTTCGAGCCTTTTTTCACCACGCGGGCCGACGGCACCGGACTTGGCTTGTACATCTGCAAACAGTTGCTTGGCGCCAATCAGGGCAGCATCGAATACGTGGCCGTACCAGGCGGCGGCAGTTGCTTCCGCATCCAGTTGGCGGTTCCGCAGAGAGATATGGTCTGAGGGCGCCGCGGCCAGCGCGGTCGGCTGGCGCGCGCGGCCGTTCCGTCATGGTTCGAACTGGCTGCAGCCGGCAGCGTCGCATTGCGCCTTGACCCTGAACCCGAGCAGCGACAGTCGATCCGGCGCGTCGCTGGTGCCGCGCAGGCTGTCCACGTCTGCCGTGGGAACCTTGTCGCGAATCAGGATCGGCGCTTGCGTGACGCCGATTGCGCCGAGCAACAGGACCGGCTGTCCGCTGGTCTCCTGCAGTGCATAGTCGCTGCCCACCCGAGTCAGCGTGATGCGCTCGGCGACGGTGAATTTCTGCGAGAACCACTCGAGCCCCAGGGGTCGGTTGTCGATCTGGAATGGCGGTTGACGCATCAGGACGTCGTTGCTGAAGATGACGGTATCGCCCGGTTGGACAGCCCGCGGGCCGGTCAGGCGCTGCTCCTCGAAAACGCCCACGCTCGATGGGTCGTAGCTGTGCAGCAGGCGCAACTGGTCGAGATTGACGTGCGTGATCCGGTGAAAACGATCGCGCCAGAAGCTGTGCCTCACCGGCGAAATGAAGCTCATCGGAACCTGCAGGAACACCTGGCCGCGCAGTTCTTCCTTGCGCGGGAAGAGTTCGAGAAAACTCGACATCGCCTCGCGATAGTAGGGCTCGCGGATACGCAGGGCCTCCTGTGTCGCGCCGACCAGGTCCGCCGCCAGCACGATGAGTGCGGCATACAGATATCCCCGGCGGAAGTGGATGATCTTCTCGAGTGCAGTCGCCACCAGGACGGCGGTCAACGGCGCCAGGTAGCCGAGGTATCGGACTTCCTTGAACTCCAGCAATTGCATGCTCATCGCCAGCATGATCCAGGCGATGGCCACGTTTTGCTGCAGCGCTCGTCCGGAGCGCAGGCAGAGCACCAGCCCCGGCAGCGCCAGGCTCATGGCCAGATACCCGTAGGCCGACAGGTTCCTTGCGTACAGCCACGGACTGAAGGTCTGGTCGATCGGGCCGGTTTTCTGGGCGTACTCGACGACACCTCGATATTGCAGCCAGGGACCCAGCAGCAGCGGGTGCTCGCCAAAGGCGTAACGCAGCACCCAACTGTAGACCAGCCATGCGATCAGGGCGCTGGCGAGCGCCGCCATGCACAGCTGCAGGACCGGGATGATGGAGGGTCGGCCACGGCGATCGCCCAACTGCAGGGTGATCGCCACCGCGCCGCAGACCGCAACCCAGAACAGAAGGTAGGTCTGCTTCACCAAGATCATCATCGTGCCCAGCGCCACCAGCAGCAGCCAACGACTGCGCCGCGGTTGCGCAACCTGCTCGCCGGCGAGGATCAGCATCAGCAGCAGGATCACGCCGGGGAACAGGTCGTGGCTGATGAATGGCGCGTAGCTGAAGAACAGCACGGTCGGCAAAGCCGCGACGAAGGCCAGCAGTGTTTGCAATCGGGCGCCAAAGTGGCGCTTCAGGAGCATCCACACGCCAGCCAGATAGGCCATATGGAGGAGCGCCATCGTCAGATGGTGCGGCCACACGCTCAACGGGTGCAGGCCAAGCCGGTTGGCCAGGAGCTCGGCCGGCATCAGCAGCCATGCCAGCATCGGGCCACGTTGCCAGAACAGACCGTCGGTCACCCCCAGGAAGTGCTGACTGTTGACGATCGTGGCGTAACCGTCGTCCAGTTCGATCCGGATCAGGTACAGACTGGCGAGCAACCAGGCAGCGACCAGCGCCAGAATTCCGATCGCTGCCGATCGGACCCAGCGATCATGGTCGCCCGGAAGCGTGGTGTTCATTCCGTGGTCCCCGCTCTGGCGTTGTGGTCGTGGTTGCAATCGGTGATCGCCAGTATCGACGGTTTGAGGACAGGAAATCCCGAGTCAATTGTCGACGGCGCTTGAATGCTGAATTCCAGTTTCTGATCCCCAGCCGCTATCCTCGGCAGTCGGCATCGGGAGTTTGCTTATGGAAAAAGGCCAGGCACTGATCCTCGACGACGAGGCCGACATTCGCGAATTGCTGACGCTGACCCTGACGCGCCTCGGTCTGACCGTGCATGCGGCCGCAACCGTTGCCGAGGCACGCGCAATGCTGGGGGCGCACCGATTCGACCTGTGCTTCACCGATATGCGCCTGCCCGACGGCAATGGTCACGAATTCATCGAACTGATGACGCGTCAGCATCCGGACACGCCGGTGGCGATGATCACCGCGTATGGCAACGCCGAAGCCGCCGTGCAGGCGCTGCGTGCCGGCGCATTCGATTGCGTGTCCAAGCCGGTGGACCTCAACGTGCTGCGTAACCTGGTCAAGAGCGCCCTGAAGCTGCGCGCCGAGCGGGTGCCGCCGACGCAACCGGAAAGCAGGTTGTTCGGCGATTCGCTGGCGATGCAACGCGCGCGCACCACGATCCAGAAGCTTGCCCGGTCGCAGGCGCCCGTGCTGATCTATGGCGAGTCCGGGGTCGGCAAGGAGTTGGCGGCGAGGGCGATCCACGAACAAGGACCGCGTACTGCCGCACCTTTCGTGCCGGTCAACTGCGGCGCGATTCCCACCGAGTTGATGGAGAGCGAGTTCTTTGGCCACAAGAAAGGCAGCTTCACCGGCGCTCACGGCGACAAGGACGGATTGATTCAGGCCGCCAACGGCGGCACCCTGTTCCTCGACGAAATCGCCGAACTGCCGCAGCACATGCAGGTCAAGCTGCTGCGGGTGATCCAGGAAAAATCGGTGCGCCCGATTGGAGGCCGCAGCGAGCTTCCGGTCGATGTGCGTATCGTCAGTGCGACGCACAAGGATCTGGCGCGTCTGGTCGAAAGCAACGAGTTCCGCCAGGATCTGTATTACCGCATCAACGTCATCGAGCTGCGCATGCCGCCGCTGCGCGAGCGCCGCGAGGACATCGCGCCACTGGCAGAGCGATACCTCGACAAGCTGGCGCCGGAATGGTCGATCTCGCGTCCGCGGCTTTCGCCGGATGCGCTGCAGTCGCTGCAGCGCTACGATTTTCCGGGCAATGTGCGCGAACTGGAGAATATTCTCGAGCGCGCCGTGGCCTTGAGCGACGGCGACGTCATTCTTGCCGAGGACCTGCAACTGAGCGAACGTCTGCCGCCGCTGGCCGAATCTTCGCTGGCCGCTGCGATGCCGGGCGCGGTTGCCGTGGAAGCCGCGGTGCCGCCCGCCAACGTCCAGCGCGTGGGGTTGGAGAACTACATCGACACCCTCGAGCGCGAGGCGATCAACAAGGCGCTGGAAGAGTGCCGTTACAACAAGACTGCCGCGGCCAAGAAGCTGGGTATCACTTTCCGGGCGCTGCGCTACCGCTTGAAGAAGCTCGGGATCGACTGACCTTGAAATTGTCCGCGCTGTCCATAGATGCGCCCGCATGGCGAGGTTGTCGACTACTGGCGTGACAACCTGCCGTCGCTGCCTTGTCCATCCGCGACCCTGGAGCCTTCAGCCATGTTCGGGATTCATGCTCGTGTCCTCACTCGCTGGCAAGCCGCCGGCCTGCACCTGCTCGCTTCGATCGTCCTTGCCGCGCTGGCCGGCCTGCTGCTGTTCGGTTTGTGGTATCCGCCGCCATACACCCATGCTGCTGGCGCCGATCGATTGATCATGTTGCTGATCGGCATCGATCTCGCATTGGGTCCGTTACTGACGCTGATTGTCTACAAACACGGCAAACGGGGCATGGCTTTCGATATCGCCTGCATCGCCACCCTGCAATTCGCGGCGCTGGTGTACGGCATGTCGGTGATCGCGCAGTCGCGGCCGGTGTTTGTGGTGGTGACCAGGGACATGACCTACCTGACAATGGCCAGTTCACTGAGCGACGAGGATCTCGCGGCCGCACAAGCGCCCTTCAACACGCGCTCCTGGCTGGGGCCGCGACTGGTTGCGGCACCGACTCCGGAGACCTCGGCGGAGCGTCAGGCGCTTCTGGATTCCGGACTCGCCGGCAAGGACATCGACCGGATTCCCAAGTATTTCCGGCCCATGGAGCAATCGGGCGCGGCGTTGATCGCAGCATCCGCGCCGCTGCAGCGGTTGGCTGATGTGCCTGCGGCCAGAGCCGAGGTCGAGGCCTTCGTGGCCGAGTCCGGGACGCCGATCGCCAAGTTGCGCTTTCAACCACTGCGGGGCCGTGACCCCGAGAAAGATCAGGCGATCGTCTTCGCCGCGGACAGTCTGCAGCCTTTGGGTGTGATCCCGGTGGATCCCTGGAGCGCGTTGCAATAACGGCGGGCACGCAGGCAGTACCGAGCAGGCAATCGCGGACCGTCCAGGGACGGCGCGGATATTGCTTCGAGTCTCCCCGGCTGACCAAGCTTGGGGTCGAACATGCGCAAGATACAATCCGGATTCACCTTGATCGAACTGATGATCGTGGTCGCGATCATTGCCATCCTTGCGGCGATCGCCATACCGGCATACCAGGATTACGTGATCCGGGCACAGGTATCCGAAGGTCTGAGCCTGGTCGGAGGCACCAAGCTTGCGATTGCCGAGTTCTATCAGGCGCGTGGCCGTTTTCCAGCCAGCAATGTGTCGGCGAATGTTGCCGAATCGCAGTCGATCCGGGGCAACTTCGTGACCCGGGCAAACGTCACTGCCAGCGGCGTGATCACGATCACTTACGGCTTCGGCGCCAATCAGAAGATCACCAGTTCCACCATCCAGTTGATTCCGACGGACCGCGGCGGCAGCAGCGAATGGGACTGCACATCGTCGATCGCCGATCGTTATCTGCCGACGCAGTGCCGTTGAGCCGATGTGACGTGTTGCGGCAGCTTGCGACACGAAACGATCCAAGCAAGCCCGGAATGACCCGGCCGTGCGCGAGATCCGGGGTTTTCGGTGGGCCGGCAAGGGGTTCTCAGCTGGCACGCAACGTGCAAGACTAGTCGCTGACGGGCCAGCGCATCCCAACTGAGCGCAAGCTCGTTGGGGGGCTCGTCCAACCTAGGTTTGTTCACTTCGAAGGGGTTTCACCATGAAAATGATGCAGAAGGGCTTCACGCTTATCGAACTGATGATCGTCGTTGCGATCATCGCCATCCTGGCGGCCATCGCCATTCCGGCCTACCAGGATTACACCATCCGCGCCCAGATCTCGGATGGCCTCAGCCTGGCCAGCGGCAGCAAGACCGCCGTAGCCGAGTTCTACCAGAACCGCGGCCGTTATCCGTCGACCAACACCTCCGCCGGTGTGGCACAATCGGCCAGTATCATTGGCAATTTTGTCACCCAGACGGCCATCGGCGCCTCTGGTATCATCACTGTGAAGTACGGTGGTCAGGCTAACTCCAAGATCACGACTTCCTCGATTCAACTCGTGCCCACTGATCGTGGTGGCAGCACGGAATGGGATTGCACTTCCGGTATCCAGGACCGTTACCTTCCGACACAGTGCCGCTAATCGGTTCTTGATATTTGGATGAGGCGAAGGGGGCGAAAGCCCCCTTCGCTTTTGTGCATCGCCATACGGCGGGCGTGACGGCAGTCATTCTAGAATCAGTCAATAGGTGAGCCGATAGTTCTGGAATACGACCACCACTCTTCCCACTTCTTGCAGCCCAAGAAGCTGCGATGCACCTTCGACGGTGTGCTTCGAAACCGCTGCACTTCGAGGCAACGATCGACACCGTCACCGTCTCGCCAATCGGTTTGACCAGTGCCAACCGTTGTTTGCAAGGTTCAGTGCTCACTCTGCGATACTCGCCGCGCGCGCGAGCGCCAACTGCGCGATCGTGTTCATTTGCAGTCGCTCCGAACCAGGCATTGGCAGGCCCTTGATCGTGGCTCGGTGTAGCGCGGCCACTTCTTCGGGTAGCTGTGCCCTTGCCGCCCCGACCATGGCCAGCACGTACAGATCCGCCAGAGTTCCAGAGGGCAATCCGCGGACTTCGGTAATCAGCTTGCCGGCACGCTCCAGGAGCTCGCTGCCGGCCGATTCCTGCAACGCCAAAGCGTAGGTTTCGAGTGCCGCAGAAATGTCTGCCGGTGGCTGTTGCCCTTCGGCGCACTCGACCCATGGCGGTGATGTCCAGGTTTGCTGCGCTTCGGTCATGCTCACTCTTGCCAGACTGAGCCGGAACAGCTTGGTCATGACCGTGATGGCCTGGGGGCTCACAACATCCGCGAAACATTGCGAGCCCCAATGCCGAAGCAGCGCGACATTGGCATAGTCGGAAGGCAAGAGCTCTCCAAGCATTCGCCCTTCCGGTCGCCCGTTCAGGGCGGCAAGCACCGCCAAGCCCTGTCGTCGCAGTACGATGGGCGCATTCGATGCGGCAGGATTCAGCACAATGTCGTCGGTCGTCGGCGGCGAGGTGCCGAGCAGCGTCATCGCGGCGCCGGCGGCGAAGTAAATGGTAGAGACAGCGGTTGCGGTTTCGTTGGCAAAACGGTCGCGCGGCGCCCGGTGCGCCACCGTCGGGAAAAAGTCGGAATTGGCCGTGGGTTGCGTTACGGCGATCATCGCTTGCACGATCTTTTTGTTCGCAACCAGACGCGCGCGCAATTCGGCCGCGTTGTGGATGCCCACGCGGTGCGCCAGGTGCACCAGAGCGGGGTCTTCAAACGGTGCATCGCTGAGTGACGGAAGCGCCGAATCGGGGCTGGCGACGATCAACAGGTCATATTGGTTGCTTGTATAGATCGCATAGTCGGCGAACCGACTATCCAATGCCGCGAGTATCGACAGTAGCGTTTGATCCGACATTTCGTAGGCTTGAACCCACTGCACCAAAAGGCCTCCCTCCTCAAGGTGCCTTGGCACAAAGTCGTAGAACTCCTGAGAGAACAGCTTTGCGACACCGCTCACCCAGGGATTCGATGGCTCCGAAACGATGACGTCGAACCGCTGCCCGCCGCCAGAGAAAAAGGCGCGGGCATCGTCGATGACGAAGCGCGAACGCGGGTCGGTGTAGGCCAATTCCACTCGCGGACCGAAGCTCCTGGCCGCAGCGATGATCGCGGGCTCGATCTCCACGCTGACGATCTCGGATGGTAGCGTGCTGCTGACCAGAGTCTGCGTGGTGAGCCCCGATCCGAACCCGATGTTGGCGATGCGCCGTGGGTTCGGGTGGTGCGCCAGCGCAAGCAGGCCGGCCATTACCATTGTCGGCTCATCCAATGTCGGAGGCTTGGCCGGGTCCATCATCAGCGCCGCGTCTGGCTTGCCATTGGTGGCTATCACCAGCGAACCGTCGTTCTGGGTATACATCGCGATCGACGCGGTTTTGCCGTCGCGAAGGAAAGTGACTTCAGACGACTCTGCAAGTTGCGCGATACCGGTGCGGTACACCCCGGAAGCCAGTCGCCGGGGGTCAAACGGCGCCGCCGCCATGACCACGGCGATGGCGAGCCCGCTGGCGGCGACGGCGAGCAGATACGGCGCCGGTCGAAAGTCCTCGTTGAAACGGCGCAATACGATCAACCCAAGGCCGATGTCGATCGACGCAGCCAACACCATTGAGAGCTTGAGTCCAAGCGCAGGCATCATCACATGCACCATCAACATCACGCCGAGGATGGCGCCTATCGTGTTCGCTGCGTACACCAGGCCGATAGCCTTTTCACCGACCCCTCTGCGCAGCAGTGCATAAGTCATCAGTGGCAGGGTCATTCCGGCGAAGAATGCCGCTGGCACCATGATCGCGATCGAGACCGCGGCCGTGACCCAGTTGTAAAGCGTATACCCCCCTTCGGTTCGGGCAAGGCTGCCAACCACCCATCCAACCGCATCGAAAGCGTGATCGTAGAGCGGCAGGGTTGCCAGTGCCGCCAAGCCCATCAGTACCTGAACCCATCCGAAATAGCGCAGGGGCGCTGCAATCGAATCAAGTCTCTTGCGGATGTAGAGGCCACCGAAGGCAAGGCCGCCGATGAAAGCGGCGAGCATCAGTTCGAACGTGTGCAGGCTGGAGCCCAACACTAACGACAGCATGCGGACCCAGCCGATCTCGTACATGAACGAAGCTGCGCCGGTGACCAGCGCTGCGAACAGCACGAATTGCAAGAGGGCCTGCGACTGGGCCGGGCCCTTTTCGATTTCTTCACTATGTCGACTGGGCTGGACGGCGCGCGGCGGTACTCGCAGCAACAGCACGAAAACCGCAACCACGAGGTTGAGTGCTCCGGCGAAGGTCACGGCGCCCGGCAGTCCGGCCTGGGGGATCAGCAGGAAAGTAGCGAGCAGGGCGCCGATGGCGGCGCCAATGCTGTTGAAGAAGTACAAGCCGCCAAGCACGCGGCCTGCCGAGAGCGGCTGCCAGCGGATAAGCCCGGCGCTCATCACCGGGAACGTCATTCCGAGTAGGATCGTCTGCGGCAGGATCAGCAGCAGTGCCACCGTGTAGCGGCTCAGATCGGATACGCCCGCCGCATGAAAACGCGGCAACCAGCTGTCAAACAACCAGTCCGACGTAAACACAAAGACTGCGTGAAACGCCAGGCCGAATAACCCGATCCCAGCTTCGAGCAAGCCATAGGTCCGCAGCAAACTGCCCAACCGGCCGATGTAGCGCGACGCGATCCAGGCCCCAAGTGCCATTCCCCCCATGAACGTCGACAACACCAGTGACTGGGCGTAAGCCGCGTGGCCAAGGATCAAGCCGAGGTACTGGGACCACACCGCTTGGTAGATCAGGCCGCTGATACCAGACAGGACAAAGAACACCAGCATCAGTGTCAGCGCTAACCGCGGTGGACTGTCGCTTGGGTGCTCACTCTCGTGTTGCGCGCTCATTCCGATGACTGTTGTGAGCCGGAGGGGAATCGACGATAACATGCTCGATACATGAGCATGTCTGACAGCCAACGGAGTCCGCCGAAATCAGCGAACGCCCTTTCCAGGGGTGTCGCCGCGAACCGCGCTGGTCCATGCAGAGGGCAAGCCCGGTCAACCTGCGGCGTGCTCAGCGACTTCGGACCAAGCGGTTCTTCTGGTGCGGCCGATAGGGTCATGGCGTCATGCAGTCCTGTCCCCAGAACGCTGTGCTGATCGAGCGTTGACCGGGCGTGAGCTCGTTCACTGGAGTCCGCTGCAGCAACAACAGGCCCACGACAGAATCGTTTTCAAGCAATGACTCCTGGCCCACCGACTCGAGCGCGTTGCGCGACAACTCCCCAACCAGCCCGGATCCGCGCAGTTCGCGCAAGATCGCCATTGCTTCCGCTTGGCGGCACAGTCCAGCCAGAAAGAAAGTCGCGTTGTATCCGGCGCGATGGGATGCGGTCGAGCCTGCACTGCAGTAGCTCAGCGACTCCTCCAGCCAGGTTCGCGGCGGCAGGTCGGCGCTGGGCGCATTCTCCCAAGCGTGCAGCCGCGCCGAACACACCAGCGCGACCGCGAGCATTCGCGTCGGCTCGCGCTGGATCACCTGCTGCGCCCAGTCCTCCGCCTCCTTCCAGTGTCCGGCGGCCAGCTCGGCACTGGCCACCAGCGCCCAGTCTTCGCTCACGGTGCCCTGGCGCAGGGTCGCCGGAACCGGGGCGGCTGCCGTGACGCCGACAACTGCCGCGGTCACGATCCCGGCGAACACCCTGCCCGGAGGGCCGCTCGGCGACGCCCGCCAGTGCGCCGCCAGGGTGGCCCAGCCGCCGGCCAGCACGCACAGCCACCCGGCCATCGGCACGCGGAAACGGGCGCTGACGAAGTACAGCAGCAGGCCGCAGGCGTAGGCGGCGGCGAGCAGCAGGATCAGTTGCCGCGCCGGAGGGCGCAGCGGCAGCCACAGCGCGCCCGCGGCCAGCGCGAGGATCACCGCCCAGCCGAGCGGATTCCAGCGCAGCCAGGGCGCGCGGTCCTTGTGGAACCAGTAGGTCTTGTTGTTGTACTGCTCGTAGTTGTTGATCAGGTACCAGGTCTTGTCGCGCAGCAGACGCAGCCACGCGCCGGGTTCGGCGCTGACGTGGTCGATCCAGCGGCTGCGCCAGTAGGCCTGGAAGTCGTCGATGTCGATGCGCTCGCTGCAGGGCCGGTCGCGGCAGTAGAGGATTTCGGCTTCTGCGCGGGCCGGGTTCGATCCCGGCACCATGTCGGGTATCGCGATGGTGTGTTGGTAGTAGAGACCGCTGACGCCGGGGCCGTTGGCGTCCCAGATCGCATGGCTGCCCTGCCACGGCACAAGGCGGAATTCGCCGCCGACGCGTTGGTTGACCACGCCCATCGCCAGCAGGATGGCGACGCTACCCAGTGCGCCGCCGACCAGCAGGGGCAGGCATCGGCGGTCGCGCCAGGCCAGCACCGCAAGCCATAGCAGCAGCGCCGGCACGCAGACCAGGAAGTTGGGTCGGGCCAATGAGGCCAGTGTCAGCAGTGCGCCGGCAGTGACCGCGGCGCGCCAGGATGCATGTTCCCACGCCAGCCATGCCGCGAGGGTCGATCCCAGCGCCAGGGAGGTCGCCAGGGAGATGTCGAGCGGGTCGCCGGCGAAATGCAGCGCAACCGGGTACAGCGCATACAGCGCGCCGCCGAGCAGGCCGGCATTTACCTTGCCCCAGATACGCCGCGCAAGTTCGTACACCAGGATTGCTGAAGCGACGTGGGCGAGCAGGTTGACCAACCGCGCGGCGTCCGGCAGCAGCCCCTCGGGTACGCCCAACTGAATGAAAACGGCGATCAGCGCCGGGTACAGCGGCGCTCGGTAAAACGGCTCGTTCGCCAGCGTGCCAGCGGCAATGGTCTTCGCCAGTTCCAGGATCTCGCGGCCGTCCAACACCGGAAATCCGCCGAGCGGCGTGGTTCCGTACCACGCAAGATGCGCGGCGCCGTAGAGCAGTGCGAGTGCGATGACGGCCAGGCGCGCAGTTCGGTTTTCGATCTCTTGCTGCACCAGGCGCCCTCAGTCCGGGTTGACCGCATGCCGGCGCAAGAGCAGCGAGCGCCACGCGCCGAGACGATAGCAGGGTCGACCCAAAGGGATACCCGCTTCTGTCGTCGCGCCGAATCGCGATTGGAGGCCGGCTTGTCTTCAGCCGAATTAATCCTTTCCGGGGTTTGCGATCAAGGTGAAATTCGAGACACTGCCAGCACACCCTGCAACAGGCGAAACCGATGAAAACCCAATCGATCATTGCTGCGCTGGCGCTTGCTCTGATGCTGAGCGCGCCGCTGTCGGCCAGCGAATCCACTTCCGCGCAGAAGGCCAAGCTCTGCTCTACCCTCGGCAAGGTGCACGCCCAGCGCGATCGCCAGTTGTTTGCGGTCGGCTTCCAGTCGATCAACGGGCAACTGAGCACGCATCGTGGTGATCGTTGCATCATGCTGCCGGCAGGCAAACACGTGATCGGATTGGTTTCCTACACCGAATCGGCGGCCTTCCCGAATCGGCGGCAGCCGCGCGGCGCCTACAAGGAACAACCGCTGGAACTGGAGATCGAGCCGGGCCGTACCTACACGCTGGCGGCGCAGGTCGACGACCGTTATGAGGCCAGCTGGATTCCGATCGTGCAGCGCGTGGATGTGTGGCAGTAGCGGGTCGGCTGCCGGGCTGCGCGACGCGACCCGGGGCGCCGGCAGCAATTCGGCGATTCAAGCGCATCCTTGGGCGCAGTAGACTGCATCCGTCTCCTGCTGCCCAAGGTCGTTGCCGATGCGCCTCGCCCTGTTCCTGGTTTGCCTGTTGCCGCTGTGGGCGTCCGCCGACGAAGGTTGGCGCGAGGTCATGCACGATGCGCACGAGCCGTCGATCGATGGCGCGCACGAACTTGCGCGCCGGGTGCTGACGCAGTTGTCGCCGGATGCCTATGGCCGCAGCGATCTGGCACAGGCCGAGGCGCTATTGGATGCGCCGATGCAAGCGACCGATTACCAGGCTCTGCTGGGTCGCTGGCGTTGTCGCTCGATCCAGGTCGACGCCAGCGGCGTGTTTGCCTATCCGGCCTTCCGCTGCGAGATCGAGCTTGTCGAAGACGGCACTCTGATGTTCACCAAGACCAGCGGTTCGCAGCGGCGTCACGGGCAGATCTATCCTTTCGGCGCCGGCAGTTGGGTCTTTCTCGGCGGTCAGTCGGTCAACGACGAACCCTACCGCAGTTACAGCGGAACCTTTGCCGACGCCGACGGCGAGGACCTTGCACTGGACAGTGTCGGTCTCGTCGAAACACTGAAGAACGGCCAACTGCGCATCATCCTCGACGCCAGCGACGGTCGCGTCGAGTTTTATCAGTTGATGCGCTGAGGTCGCGTTCCGAGCACGCGGTTCAGGTCCTGACGCTGGGATCGCAGCAAATGCGATAGGCTGCCGGATTCGACTTCACGGAGCCGGCGCATGGCAATCTGGAAACATCCGATGACACCGCAGCAACTGAATGCGCTGTCGCGCGGCACCATCGGCGAACACATCGGCATCGAAATCACCGAAATCGGCGACGACTTCGTGCGCGGGCGGATGCCGGTGGATCGGCGCACGCACCAGCCTTACGGTCTGCTGCACGGCGGCGCGTCGGTGGTGCTGGCGGAGTCGCTCGGCAGCATCGGCGCCGGCATGGTGGCCGGTGCCAGCGGTGCGGTGGTCGGCATCGAGATCAACGCCAACCATCTGCGTGGGGTGCGCGAGGGTTGGGTCACCGGAACGGCGCGGCCGCTGCACACCGGCCGCTCGACCCAGGTCTGGGAGATCCGCATCGAGAACGACGCCGGCGAGTTGGCGTGCATCTCGCGGTTGACCATGGCCGTGGTGCCGAAGGTGCCGTGAGCGGCCATCCTTTCGATGCGCTGCGTCCCGAGACCGTGCTCGACGCGGTGGAGCGCCTTGGGGTCGCCAGCGACGGTCGGTTGTTCGCACTCAACAGCTTCGAGAACCGGGTCTATCTGGTCGGACGCGAGGGCGCCGAGCCGCTGATCGCCAAGTTCTACCGGCCGGGTCGATTGAGCGACGCCGAGATTCTCGAGGAGCACGCATTCCTGGACGAGCTGGCTGCCGCCGAACTGCCGGTGGCGGCGGCCATCCGCGACGGCGACGGCCGCAGTCTGGTCGAGATTCAACTGGCGGCACGACCTGCCAGCGAGGATGCCGGCGCCAGCGAAGCCGCGAACTACCGGGTGGCGCTGTTCCCGAAGTTGCGCGGGCGCGCACCGGAGCTGGAGGCCGAGGAACACCTGGAATGGCTGGGGCGGCTGATCGCCCGACTGCACCAGGTCGGACGCGCCGGCCGCTTTCACGCGCGACCGCCGCTGTCGATCGAGCGGCTCGGCACCGCGGGACTGGCAGCGACGCTGGCCGGGCCGCTGCTGCCCGTGCACATGCACGGGCGCTTCGAGTCGTCGGTCGCAACGCTGCTGCAGGCGGTGCGCGGCGCATTCGAACGGGTCGGGCCAACATCGATGCTGCGCCTGCATGGCGACATGCATCCGGGCAATCTGCTGTGGAATGACGACGGGCCGGCGTTCGTGGACTTCGACGATTCCTGCGCCGGACCGGCGATCCAGGATTTGTGGATGCTGCTTCCCGGCGATGACGAGGGTCAACGCCGCTCACTGGCCGCGCTGGTGGCGGGCTATGAGGTGTTTCGCCCCTTCGATTGGGCCGAAGTGGCGTTGATCGAGCCGCTGCGCGCACTGCGATTGATCCACTACGGCGGCTGGCTGTCGGCGCGTTACGACGATCCGGCGTTTCCGCGCGCGTTCCCGCATGCCGCGCAAGGGCGCTTCTGGGAAGAGCACCTGATCTCGTTGGAGCAACAGGGCGAGCGCATGTAGCCGGCATCGAGCCTGTGGGAGCCCTTGCCGCAAAGCTTCGGTGCGCAACGTCGCGCATCAATCAGGCAGCGACACGGAGCCTGTTTTTTGTCCGCAAAGGACGCAAAGAACGCAAAGGGAGCAGGAAGCGGTGTTTGTGCAGGGGTCGGATTTCCCCTTGCCGAAACCCTTGCTGGCTTTGCTCTCTTTTGCGGATGAACGACCTTCTGCCAGTCACTTGCGCCAGCCCGCATTTCTCACGCCGGCGCGAGAAGATGCCTGCTTCGTCACGCCTCACCCGGGTTCTTGGCTCTCTTTGCGTCCTTTGCGTTCTTTGCGGACAGAAAAGGCAGTTCGCATGGTCGCCGCCAGTTTGATGCGCGAACAAGCGTACCGACAGGGGCGACCAGAACTCTCACCCTTCGCGATCATCCGCGACCGGTGTGAGAAATGCGGGCCAGGTTTGGTGGGCGCGCTCCCGCGGGCGCGCCGTGTTTTCAGTGCAATGATGCGGTCGGAACTCTGATTGCATCGCCTGGTCTCAGTGTTCGCGAGGGGCGGGGGAGGGCAGGCGGTGGCCATTCGATTCTTGGGTTTCCTGCTGCTCGCATCGGCGAGCGCGCCGGCTGCGGCCCTGCAGTGCCTGGTCGACGCCAGCCGCGCGCAGATCGGCGTGACCTTGCACTACGACCCAGCCTACGTGCGACTGGATTACCCCGGCGGCGACGTGCCGATCGAGCGCGGCGTGTGCACCGACGTCATCGTGCGCGCCTATCGGAGCTTTGGCGTCGACTTGCAGCAACGGGTGCACGAGGACATGCGCGCCAACTTTTCGAGCTATCCGAAGCACTGGGGTCTGCGCAGCACCGACCGCAACATCGACCACCGCCGCGTGCCCAATCTGGCGCGCTATTTCGCCCGCCATGGGCAGGCGTTGGGGACGGCATCGACCGACGCCGAGTTCCGCCCCGGCGACCTCGTGACCTGGCGATTGCCCTCCGGCGTGCCGCATATCGGCATCGTGTCCGATGGCACAAGCGCTGCCGGAGTCCCGCTGATCGTGCACAACATCGGCGCCGGCGCGCGCGAGGAGGATGTGCTGCGCGAATTCACGGTCACCGGGCACTTTCGCTACCAGCCGCCGGAGTTGATGGACGCCTGCCGCGAATCACAAGGGAAGTAACCCGGCAGACCGCGCAGCTCAATCAGCGCCTGCCTCACGCGGCCGCGTCCGCTTCGGGCGAGTTCAGTGGACGCTGCCGCTGCGGCGCCAGCAGCCATGCTGGCACCGCCAACAGCGCCGCCAGCGCCGCCAGCGCCGGCGCGACATGCACGATGGCCAGCGCCGCGGCGATCTGCAGCGCCGACAGCAGTCCCGCGGAGCCGGGGCGCGCATCGGTCCAACGGCCGAGCGACCACAGCGACAACACCACCCACGCCGCGTACGCCGCCCCGGGCACACCACGCAAGGGGCTGGCCGCATCCAGCGCGATGACGTGGGTGCCGGCGGCAACCAGCAGGGCGAAGATTCCGCCGGCAAACCACGCCGCCGCGCCGTCGAGCGGCGCTTCGTATTTGCGAAACGCGGCGAGATCGAATGCCGGCGTAGGCTCGGCTGCCGCCAGATCGGGCGGTCGCCAGCCCGGCGGCTTCAGCCACACCCTGAGCTTGTCGCCGACTTTGGCGGTGCGCCAACTGTCGCGGGCAAGCGCCGCATAAACCTCGAGGTTGGCCCAGATCGGATCGTGGCTCTTGAGTGGCTTGCGCGTGCCGTAAACCACCGGATCGTCGTCGCGCTCCTCCTCGAAGGTGCCGAACAATCGGTCCCACAGGATCAGGATGCCGCCGTAGTTCTTGTCGAGGTAACGCTGGTTGACGCCGTGATGCACGCGGTGGTTGGAGGGCGAAGCAAACACACGGTCGAACCAGCCGAGTTTTCCGATCTGTTCGGTGTGGATCCAGTACTGGTAAAGCAGGTCGATCAGCGCCACCACCGCAAACACCAGCGGCGGGAAGCCCAGCAACGCCATCGGCACATAAAAGATCCAGCCGACCAGAAAGCCGCTGCTGCTCTGCCTGAGCGCAGTGCCGAGATTGAAGTCTTCGCTCTGGTGGTGCACCACATGCGCCGCCCAGAACAGCGCCACCTCGTGGCCGAAGCGGTGATTCCAGTAGTAGCAGAAGTCGTACACGATCAAGCCGACGACCCACACCCACCAGGCGTCGACGGGCAGGTCGAACAGCGCCCACGACTGGAAAACCAGCACGTAGATGCCGAAGCTGATGGCTTTCGAATACAACCCGCTGACTTGCGAAACGGCGCCAAGGCCGACGCTGGAAATGGTGTCGCCCAGGCGATAGACGCGCTGCCGGCGGCGCCAGGCAACGGCCATCTCCAACGCCATCAGCACGAAAAACACAGGTATTGCGTAAACGATCGGATTCATGGCGCGAAGCGTTCCACGTGCGGCGTCGCCTTACAAGTCCCGGCGCGGGTGTAGATTGTCCGGCACGCCAACAGCATCGGGCTTGCCATGAAGCCAGTCATCAATGTCGCCGACGCAGTGCCGGTCGAGGTCTCCAGCGGTGAACATTTCCAGGCGAGCATGCGCCGACTGGCGCAACCGCTCGGTGCCCAGCGTATTGGCGCCAATGTGACCACGGTGCCGCCGCGCAAGGCGGCCTTCCCGTTTCATCATCATCACGCCAACGAGGAGCACTTTTTTGTGCTCTCCGGAACGGGTGTGCTGCGCTACGGCGATGAGTGGCATGAGGTCGGACCCAACGATTACATCTATTGCCAGCCTGGGGCGGCCGAACATGCCCACCAGTTGATCAACAGCGGCGATGTGGATCTGGTTTATCTGGGCATCTCGACGCTGCAGTTGCCCGAAGTCGTCGGTTACCCGGACAGCGACAAGACTGGCGTCGCGGTCGCACCGTTCGGACAGTTGCCGCCGCGCTTCCTGGTCGAGAACAAATTGCGCGATAGCGTCGGTTATTGGGATGGCGAGGACGGCGCGGCATTTGCCGCGATCCTCGGACAGGCAGACGTCCATCCTCACCCGCGCTGACCGGGAAGGCTTCAGCCCGGCCAGTCCGCAACGGCTTGGCGCGCCGCAGCGCCGCCTCGCCGCCGATTTCCAACACTTCGGCTAAACCCCGGCTGCCAGCCGTGAACTTTGTGTGCACGCTGTGCCCCAAGCAGGCTCAACGACGCATGGAGCAAGGGCATGAGGCTGGACTGGGTGGCACGCCAGAGGGTGAGCATTCTCGGCGCCGCGGCGCTGCTCTGCGTCGCCGGATTGATCGCATTGCTGCGCCTGCCGGTGCAACTGCTGCCGGACGTGGAAACCCCCACGATCAGCATCTGGACCGGCTGGCCGGGCGCCGCTGCGGCGGAGGTCGAGCGTGCGATCACCGAGCCGCAGGAGAGCGTGATGCGTGGTCTCGACGGGCTCGCCGAGATCAACGCCAACGCCAATGCCGGCGGCTCGTGGATCCAGTTGCGCTTCGCGCCGGGCACCGATCTCGATCCGCTGTTCGTCGAGGTGATCGGGCGCCTGCAACGGGTTCCCGCACTGCCGCGCGAAGCGACGCCGCCGGTGGTCAATCGCGGCGACGATGGCCCCGAACGCACGCTGATCTACTACTTCGTGCAACTGCTGCCGGGCAGCGAGGGGCCGGTAGAACGCCATCAGTCGATGGTGCAGCGGGTGATCGTGCCGCGCCTGGAACGCATCCCCGGCGTCGCCAGCGCGCGGATCAACTCCGGCCCCGACAGCGAGCTGCGCGTGACCATCGATCCGGCACGCGCGGCGGCGCTCGGCATCGAACTGCCGACGCTGGTGCAGACACTGTCGCGGCTCGACGATGTCTCCGCCGGGTCGGTTGAACTGGGCCGCAGCAGCTACGCATTGCGCCTGCATGGGCGTTTCAACCCGGATGAGCTGGACGCGCTTCCGGTCGGCCGCAGTGGCGAGCGCGTGGTGACCTTGGGCGAGATCGGCAGCGCCCGCTTCGAACGCCCGGACCGCGCCGGGTTTTCCTACCAGAACGGCAATCCGGCGCTGACGCTGCAGTTGTTCCGTGAGCCGGGCACCAATGTGCTCGACACGCTGGATGCGTTGGATGCCGAAGTCTCGCTGCTGCGTGAAACGGTGCTGGCGCCGGCGGGACTCGACATCCAGAAGTCCTTCGAACCCGGCATCTTCATCCGCCGCGCGATCGGTTTTCTGACCGGAAACCTGGGTCTTGGCCTGCTCGCCGCGCTGGGCCTCTTGTGGCTGTTCCTGCGCGACACCCGCGCCACGCTGCTGATCGCCACCGCCGTACCGATTTCGCTGCTGGCGACCACGCTGGTGCTGGCCGCGCTCGGCAAGAGCCTGAACATGATCTCGATCGCCGGACTCGCCTTCGCGGTCGGCATGGTCATGGACGCGGCGATCGTGGTGGTCGAGAGCGCGCTGGCGCGGCGCGCGGCCGGCGCCGATGTCGAATCCGCTGCAAGCGACGGTGCCGGCCGCGTTGCCGGTGCGCTGGTCGCGGCGACGCTGACCACGGTCGCGGTGTTTCTGCCGGTGCTGGCGCTGAAGGACGTCGAAGGCCAGGTGTTCGCCGATCTCGCGCTGACCGTGGCGATTGCCGTGCTGGTGTCGCTGGCGGTGGCGCTGTGGGTAGTGCCGGCACTGCTGCCGCTGATGCTGCGCCAGCCGGCGAGTGCTCGTTTGGATGTGGCCTGGCCGGCGTTGGCGACGCGCATCGCCGCCACCTCGAACACGCCTCGCCGTGCGTGGCTGCTCAGCCTGACGCTGGTGACGCTGCCGCTGCTGCTGGCGCTCTGGCTGGCGCCGCCGCGCGACTATCTGCCGCCGGTCAAGCGCGCCGCCGTCGATGCCTTCCTGCAGACGCCGCCGGGCATGGGTTCCGATCGACTGGAGGCGGAAATCGCGCGCCCGATCATCGAGCGCATGCGGCCGTACATGGACGGTACGGCCGAGCCGAAGCTGCTCAACTACTACATCATCAGCTGGACCGGCGGCGCCACGCTCGGTGCGCGTGTGCAAGATCCAGCGCGCATCGGTGAATTGGAGAATCTGCTCAATCAGAAGATCCTGGTCGGCCTGCCGGACCTGCGCGCTTTCGCCCGCGAGGGCGAGTTGTTCGGCGGCATGGGCGGCTCCGGACGCACCGTGTGGATCAACCTGCGCGGCAGCGATGTGTCCGCGCTGCGCCAGGCCGGCGTGCAGGCGGAGACGCTGCTGCGCGAGGCACTGCCCGGTGCACAGGTGCGGATGATCCCGGGCGCAACCGCCGAAGCCGCCGAGATCGCGGTGCTGCCCGACGACCAGCGCCTGGCCGAGCGCGGGTTGTCGCGTGTTTGGCTGGCGGACGCGCTGCGCGTGCTCGGCGACGGTCGTTTCCTCGGCGAGTATTTCGACGGCGAACGCCGCGTGCCGATTCTGCTGCGCGCACCGAACTGGGATCAGATCGACACCCTCGCCGCGACGCCGTTGGCGACGCCCTTCGGCGTGGTCACGCTCGGCGAACTGGCACGGCTGGAACTGGTGCGCTCGCCGTCGGAACTGCGCCGCGTCGATTTCGCGCGTGCGGTCACACTGACCGTCGATCCGGCGGAGACCGAATCGCTGGAAGAGACGCTGGCGCAGATCGAGCAGCAGTTGTTGCCGCGGATCCGTGCCTTGCTGCCGGCCGGCGCCAGCGTCGACCTTGGCGGCAGCGCCGGTCGGCTGGAGCAGTTGACGCAAGCGTTGCTCGGCAATCTCGGTCTGTCGCTGATCACGCTGGCGGTGATCCTGCTGCTGTTGTTGCGTTCGCCTTTCGATGCCGCGGTGGTACTGGCGACCCTGCCGCTGGCGGCGCTCGGCGGTGTCATCGGCCTCAACGTACTCGGCTGGTTCACGCCGCAGCCACTGGATCTTCTGACCATGATCGGCTTCGTCATGCTGCTGGCGATGGTGGTCAGCAATGGCGTGCTGCTGGTCAGCGAGGCGCGCGCCGCGGAGGCGCGCGGGCTGAGTCTGGATGCCGCGATCCAGCAGGCGCTGGCCGAACGCCTGCGTCCGCTGACACTCGGCGCGCTGACCGGCGTGGTTGGTGCGCTGCCGCTGGCCGTCAGCCCGGGCCCGGCGGCGTCGATCTATCGCGGCCTCGCCGCAGTCACCTGCGGTGGCGTGCTGCTGTCGCTGCTGCTGGTAGTTTTCCTGGTTCCGGCGCTGCTGCGCCTGCCCGCCGCGCGCCGCGCGCAGGCTCTCATCGTTGCTCCTTTGGAGGTGATCCATGAACACTGAGCCACTCTTGTGGGTTCGCACCTTGTGCGAGCGCTTCTCCCCGACTCTCGCCACGCACCCGTGGCGTAAGCTGTTGAATCGTCATTGCGAGCGTAGCGAAGCAATCCAGCGCCTTTGCTTTGTCGTGCTTGAGAGCAAGGGCAAGGTCACTGGATTGCTTCGTCGCTACGCTCCTCGCAATGACGAGGTTCATGGCTCGTGGGCAGTTTCGAACCGAAGCAGGCCGCTCGCAATGGCGTTTGCCGCGACGCTGTCCGTCAGTGCCGCCGCCCAAGCGCCGGAAGCGCCACCACCCGTGGTGATCACCGCGCCGGTCAGCGCCGAGCTGCTGGCGCCGACGCGCAGCCTGCAGGGCACGGTCGTTGCCGCGCGCGAGGCTGAGTTGGCCAGTCGTGTGGAGGCGCGCGTCGCCTGGGTCGCGGCGCTCGGCACGCAGGCAAAGAAGGGTGACGTCGTCGCCCGACTGGATGACGCGCAGGTGCGCCTGGCGCTGGCGCGCGAACGCGCCCGACTGGAACGCCTGCAGGCCGAACGCGCACTCGCCGGGCGCCAACTGGAGCGCTTGCAGGCGATGGCCGATGCGGTGCCCGCCGCCCAGCGCGACGAAGCGGCGGCGCGTGCCGAAGTCCTTGGCGCGCAAGTGGCCGAAGCGCGCGTCGCGCTGCAACTGGCGCAACTGCAACTCGATGAAACCACCATCGAGGCGCCGTTTGCCGGCACCGTGGTTGCCGAGCTGAAACAGCCCGGCGAGCAGGTGGCGGTCGGCGCGCCGTTGCTGCGCCTGACCGACACCGAGCGCGTCGAACTGGAGCTGGCGGTTCCTGTCGAGTTTGCGGGGCACGCCAAAGTCGGCGCGTCGGTCGTCGTCGACGGTCTGGCGGATAGCGGCGTGGCGACGATTCGCGCCATCGTTCCTGGCACCGCGCAGACGCGTCAGTTGCGCGTGCGCATTGCGTTGCCGGGTCTATCGGCGGCGCCGGTCGGCGCGGCGCTGGCTGCGCATTGGCCGTCGGCCGCGGCGGCGACCGCGTTGACCGTCCCGATGGATGCCTTGATGCGACGCGGTGATAGCGTGCATCTGCTGCGCGTCGATGGCGGCGTGGTGCGCCAGGTGCCGGTCGAAGTCGGAAACCGCGCTGGCAATCGCGTCGCTGTCGTCGGCCAGATCGGCCCCGGCGACGATGTCGTCGTGCGTGGCGGCGAACGACTGGCCGATGGCGCCAAGGTCAGCGTGGGCACCGCACCGGCGGCGGCATTGGCGGTGTTGCCCAAGACGGCGCGCAATGGGACATGAATCGGAGCCGGCTCTTTGCTTTAGTGGGTCCGGACTTGTCCGGACGCTTTTGGCTGTTGTGGGTCCGGACTTGTCCGGACGCTCTTCCGGCAGTTCCGGCCAGGAGCGTCCAGACAAGTCTGGACCCACAGAAGCGGGTGAAGCGTCCAGACAAGTCTGGACCCAGAAGCGGAAGGAGCGTCCAGACAAGTCTGGGCCCACAGAAGCGGGTGAAGCGTCCAGACAAGTCTGGACCCACAGAAGCGGGAGGAGCGTCCAGACAAGTCTGCACCGACAGAAGCGGAGGTCCCACCCGTGCCATCAGTTCACCCGCCGACCCGTAACCACTCGCACTGTCGGTGCGTCCAATACATCGCATAGGGTTACTGCACCACGACCCGAGTGTCGGCCAAACGGAGAAGCCAGGAGCTCAACATGGACAACTCAATGGAACAGCGCTTCGTCGATCGGCTGCTGCATGCGCTTGCAGCGATGGGTGATTACAGCTCGGCAGAAAAGACTGCCGAGCCGGCACTCGCAGCCGCCCAGGAACAGGCGCCAAAGACACCCCCACTTCCCCATTGAGGTACAACCCATGAAGAAGCAACTGCTGGTTGCGGCCGTGATCGCTGCATTTTCGTTCCAGGCTGGTGCAGCTTTGGCTGCAACCATTGTCGCGCCAGGTTCCAGCCACGATTCGGTCAACAAGTCGCTGACGGTCGGCGCCGGCACCCAGGTCAAGGACGTCGAAACCGTCAACGGCAGCATCGACATCGAAAGCAAGGCAAGTGCTGAAGAGGTGGCGACGGTCAATGGCAGCATCGACGTCGGCGACGACGTCAGCGTCGGTTCGCTGGAAACCGTCAACGGCAGCATTCGCGCCGGCGCGGGCCTCAAGGTCGCTGCCGATGTCGAGACCGTCAACGGGCGCATCGAGATCGGCGCAGGCTCTGCGGTGCAGGGTTCGGTATCGACCGTCAACGGCCGGGTGCAATTGCAGCAGTCCAGTGTCGCCAAGAATGTGGAGACCGTGAACGGCGGGCTCAGCTTCAACGGCGCCCGCATCGGCGGCAACGTCGAACTGGTCAACGGTCGCGCCGATGTGCTCGAAGGCACCATCGTCGCCGGCGATCTGATCGTGCACAAGCCCAAGGGAAACTGGGGCTGGGGCAACAAGTCCAAGCCGCCGGTGGTGGTCATCGGCGCCGGCAGCGAAATCGGTGGCCGCATCCTGGTCGAGAACGAGAAGACCAAGCTGTACGTTCACGAGGGTGCGCGCGTCGGCAGTGTCGAGGGCGTGCAGGCGATTCGTTTCGCCGGCGCCAACGCACCGGAGTGAAGCGATCCTGAAGATCGGTCTGCGCGTTGTTCACCTTTGCGCAGGAACTTCAACGGGTTTGACCGGTCTTAGCTTGCACAGGGCGCATTCACTCCACATCCCCTCCCTGGGATGGCGCAGGCTCACATGGGACCTCTTCGACGCCGGGCTCATCGCTCGGCGTTTTTTTTGTTCCTGCGCCGGAAATGCCTGGACGGCGTCGCGACAGTGAGGCCGATCAAGCTTGCGCGGCATGCCGCGCGATCGGTCGAACGCCCGGCGGCCATGCCGACGGGCTCAAGGCAACGCAGCATGGCGGCGCAAGACGCGGAATTGATTCAAGGTAGTTGTGACACACCCCACACTAGAGATCGCCCATGCCTTCGGGCGTGCCGTCGGCGCCCACGCGCAGCAGCTTGAGCGTATTGGTGCCGCCGAGCAGCCCGGTGTGGTCGCCGGTGGTGACGATCACTCGATCGCCGGAGGACAGCCGGCCCTGCGCATGCAGCAATTCCACCGCGAGGCGCGTCGAGTGGGTGACGCCACCGCCCTGCGGGTCGAAAGCGACCGGGTAGACATCGCGGTACAGACTCATGCGCTGGCGCGCACTCTGATGGCGCGTCATCGCGTAGATCGGAATGCGCGAGCGGAAGCGCGACAACCATTGCGCCGTGGCGCCGGATTCGGTCAGGGCGACGATCGCGCGCACGCCGATGCGATTGGCCAGCGTCATCGCGGCCATCGCGATGGCCTGATCCGGGCGATGGATTTCCGGCGGTATCGGCAGCGAAGTGTCCATCGCCTCGAACTGGCGCTCCGCGGCCTCGCAGATGCTGCGCATCGCCGCGATCGCCTTGTCCGGGTGTTTGCCCGACGCGGTTTCTGCCGACAGCATCACGGCGTCGCTGCCGTCGAGCACGGCATTGGCCACGTCGAGCACCTCGGCGCGCGTCGGAATCGGCGAATCGACCATCGACTGCAGCATTTGCGTGGCGGTGATGACCACCCGATGGCGCGACAGCGATTCGCGGATGATGCGCTTCTGCAGACCGGGCAACTCGGCATACCCGATTTCCACGCCGAGATCGCCGCGCGCGACCAGCACGGCGTCCGAGGCATCGATGATCTCGCTCAAGTTGTCCATCGCCTCGGCGCGTTCGATCTTGGCGACCAGCGCCGCCGATGAGCCGGCGCCGCGCAGCAATGCGCGCGCCTGATTCATGTCCGCGGCGGTGCGTGGAAAGGACACCGCCAGATAGTCCGCCCCCATGCGCGCGGCGAGTTCGATGTCGCGGCGGTCCTTGTCGCTCAGAGCATCGACCGACAGGCCACCGCCGAGGCGGTTGATGCCCTTGCGATCCGACAGCCGCCCGCCGACCAGCACGCGCGTGTGAATCTCCAGACCGTCGATGCGTTCGACCTTGAGCGACAGCAGTCCGTCGTCGAGCATCAGGGTGTCGCCGGCAAATACGTCCTGACACAGCTTCTTGTAACTGACGCCGACGCGAAACGAACTGCCGGCTGGCGGTTGATCGGCGCAGTCGAGGATGAAGGGCTGCTCGGGTTCCAGTTCGATCTCGCCGCCGACAAAGCGTTCGATGCGAATCTTCGGGCCCTGCAGATCGGCGAGGATCGCGACCTCGACACCCAGCGACGCGGCCACACGACGCAATTCCTCGGCGCGTCGCAACTGATCCTCGGCGGTACCATGCGACAAGTTGAGCCGGATGACATCGGCTCCGGCCTCGATGACTTTCGCCAGCATGCCGGGCCGGTCGGTCGCCGGTCCCAGGGTGGCGATGATCTTGGTGCGACGACTCTGCGTCATGTGCGGATCTCCCTTCCGTGGAGCTGGAACTCTAGCAGCCCGCATGGCAGGAATGATCGCGGCAGAATCGGGCGCCGTGGCAGCATGCGTGATACAACACGTTGCGCAGCGGCGCGACTGCATACATGTTGCAGCCATTAGACTGCGGTAATTTCTTTTTACTCAGGCCAGACCATGCCCCCATCGAATGCCCTGGTGCGCGCATTCGCCGACAAGGCGAAGGGCGTGCTGGTCGAAGCACTCCGACTGAACGCAGGTGAATGGGACTCGGCGATGGCGGAGCGCCATCAGGACGACCTGCAGCGTCTGGCCGACTACGCCGGCAATCTCGTCCTCGAGGACGTCCAGGCTGCGATCCTTGATCTGTACGCCTACGTGAGCGTGTTTACCGAAGGCACGCTGAAGCCGAATGCCGCACAACGGGCCGAACTCGAACGACTGATCCATGACGCTCAGGCGCAGCTTCTGCCGTTGGCGCCGATGCAGACGCCGCCATCGAATGGCGATGCGGCGGTCTACCTGTTGGCGCCCGGATTGGAACTGCCTGCCGGCTTGCGCGTGGCCCTGCAACACGAAGGGCTGCAACTCACCGTGTTCGACGACGGCGACGCCTTCGAAGACGCCCTGCGTGCGCTCATGCCGCAAGCGATCCTGATTGAAGCCTCGTTCGTCGGCGCCACCACCGAATTGCTCGATGACCTTGCTGCAAAAATGCCCGAGGCCACGCGCTTGCCGTTGGTGGGCATCGACAATGGAGAGCCATCGGCGCGCATCCAGGCGCTGGTCGGCGGTGCCGACCTGTTCCTGCAGCGCCTCGACGATCCGGCTGCGGCTGGGCAGATCAAGGAACTGATCGGCAACCAGAGCAGCGAACCGTTCCGCGTGCTGGTGGTCGACGACGATCGCCAGATGTGCACTTATTGCGATGCCATCCTGACGCGTGCCGGCATGCGCGTCGAAACCACCATGGACGCCGCCACCGTTCCGGCCTTGGTGAAGCGTTTCAAGCCCGACCTGGTGCTGATGGATCTGTACCTGCCGGGCGTGGACGGATTGACGTTGACGGCGGAACTGCGCCGCCAGGCCGATGCCGTCGTGCTGCCGATCGTGTTTCTGTCCGGAGAACAGAGCGAGGAAGCGCGCTTCCAGGCGATCCAGGTGGGCGGCGACGACTTTCTGACCAAGCCGATCCGCCCGCGCCACCTGGTCACGGCGGTGCGCAGTCGCATCAAGCGCGTGCGCTCGCTCGGCAAGCAATTGACGCAGCGACGCGGCGATGCTCAGGGCTACATGCGGCGCGGCGCCTTTCTCGATCACCTGCGCGAACACAAGGAGAGCGGGACGGCCGCAGAGACGACCAGCGTGTTGCTGGTGATCACGGTCGATCAGGGCGCTGAATTGAAGGAACGACTGTCGCTGTCGGTGGGGCACGAACTGGAGCAGGCGGTGGCGATGCGCCTGGCCGGCACCTTCCAGGCGGGCGACCGCTACTGCCTGATCCAGGAGTTCGGTTTCGGTGTGCGGATCGATCGCCGCGGTCGCGAAGAACTGCTTCCATTCGCCGAGCGCCTGCGCAATGCGGTTGCCGCGCAGCCGTTCAAGGTCGACGGCCAGGACACGCAGATCACCGTCAGCCTGGGTCTGGCGTTGATGCCCGGCAGCGAGCGCAATGCGGACGACTGGATCAACGCGGCCTTTGCCGCGGCTCGCACGGCGCGCCGCCTCGGCGGAAATCGCATCGAGGGCATCCTCAGCGATGCCGATTCGCTGCTGCCGCCGGAACGCCTGCTGCACATCCGCGAACTGCTGCGCGACGCCGTGGACAAGCGCGCGCTGGCGATCGATTTCCAGCCGTTGATCCCGTTGCGCGGCACCGAGGCCGGACGCTATGCAATGACCAGCTACCTGCCCGATCCGAAGGAACCGCTCGGCGGTATCGGGCGCCAGGAGTTCGTGCCGGTGGCGCGGTCGCTTGGACTGCAGCAGTCCATCGACCGCATCCAGATCAGCCATGCGTTGCGTGCGCTCGACGACCAGCGCTCGCAGAACCGCGTGCGCGATCTGCTGGTGCCTGTCGACTTCATGTCGTTGGACCGCGATCAGCTCGCCTGGATGCAATCGGAATTCGCCCGACGCAAACAGGTCGACCAGCGCCTGACGCTGGAATTCGACGCCGGCGTGCTGCTCGAGAACGAGAATTCCAAACGCGTGCTCGACCGACTGCGCGCCGACGGCATCCGACTCGGCGCCGTCGAGCGTTCGCCGCGCCTCGGCCACCTCGGCGAGCTGGTGCAACTGCCGTTGAAGGTGCTGCGGTTGCCGGCCGCAGTACTGCAGTCGATGGAGCCCGCGATCAGCGGGCCGGTGCTCGAGAACTGGCAGCGCAGCGGCCGCGAACTGGTGGTCGAAGATGTACGCGATCTCGGCGCCATGACGCGCTTCTGGAATCTCGGCGTCGACTATCTGCAGGGCGATGCACTGGCGACCGCGGGACCGCGCCTCGATTTCGATTTCTCGGAGATCAGTCTGAGCTGAAGTGCCGATCGCAGCTGCGCCGGCATTCCGCTTCGAGGTGCCTTCGAGCCCTCGTCAAGGCGCCACCAGCGCCGGGTCGAGCTTGACCTCGAACCAGTTCAGTCCCCAGTGCAGGTGCGGTCCGCTGGCGCGGCCGGTCATGCCGATGGCGCCGATGGCATCGCCCTGACGCAGGCGCTGGCCCTCGATCACATCGATGCGGCTCATGTGGATGTAAACGCTGCTGACGCCGTGCCCGTGATCGAGGATCACGCTCTGCCCGGTCAGCAGCATGTCCGGATGCACCAGCGTAACCACGCCGGCGGCCGGTGCGCTGATCAGGGTGCCGGTCGGCGCGGCGATGTCGAGGCCCATGTGCGGGCTCTTCGGTTCCCCGTTGAGCACGCGCTGGCTGCCGTAGACGCCGCTGATGCGGCCTTTCGCCGGGCGCACGAAGCCGTTGGCGAAATCGCTGCGCGCATCGTCGCGTTCGCGCGCTTTTGCGATCAGCGCGGCCTCGCGCTGAATGCGCGCCTGGGCTTGTGGATCCGGCGTCACGGTTTGCTGCGGCAATCCGCTGACGCGTTCGATCGCATACTCGCGCGCGGCCACCGGCAAACCGGCGCAACGTGCCTTTGCCTCGTCGGGCAGGCGCAGGCACAGGCTGACCCGGGTCTGGTCGCGGCCGAGGCCGAAGACGAAGCGGCCCTGGTCGTCGATGCGCAGATTGCGCTGGTCGACGCTGACCCGTGCACCGGGCTCGGTGTGGCCGACGACCAGCTGTCCCTGGCGCAGCGGCTGGTCGAGGGTGAGGCCGGCGGGTGGGGTGGCGGGCAGGGCGGGGGCTGCGAGCGCGGCGACCATGCACCAGACAAGACGGTGTTGGTTCCTGGTGGTGGTGTCGGAAACCGCCAAGACCCGCCCGTCGCGACGCGCCGCCTTTTCCAACAACCAACACCAACACCTGCGTGCGCCGTTCATCGATCAAACTCCAGCCGCTGCCCCAGCAATCTATCGTCAAGTTGCCCGTCGCGATAGACCAGATGTCCATTGACCCAGGTTGCCGCAACGGTCGATCGGAAGCGATCCCCTTCGAATGGCGACCAACCGCAGCGATTGATGACATCCTCGCGACGAACCGCTTGCTCGCGGTTGAGGTCGACCAGCACCAGATCGGCCTGGAAGTCTTCGCGCAGGAAGCCGCGATTGCGCACGCCGAACAGGCGCGCCGGATTGTGCGCGCATTTCTCGGCGATCAACGGCAAGTCGAACACGCCATCGAAGTAACGCTCCAGCACCAGCGGCAGCGCGAATTGCACCAGCGGCAGGCCAGCGGCGGCCCTGTCGTACCGCGCGCCCTTCTCGGAGAGCAGATGCGGCGCGTGGCCGCTGGCGAGCATGTCGACGCGGCCATCCTTGACCGCGGCCAGCAGCGCTTCGCGGTCGCGCGGATCCTTCAGCGCCGGATTGCACTTGATCAGGTTGCCCTTGCGCGCGTAATCGCGGCGGTCGAAGTGCAGGAAATGCAGGCAGGCCTCGGCGGTGATGCGCTTGCCGGCGCCATCGCCGGGGGCGAACAACTCCAGTTCCTCGGCGGTGCTGACGTGCAACACATGCAGTCGCGCGTCGTGATGCCGCGCCAGGTCGATGGCGAGTCGCGTCGACTTGACGCAGGCCTCGCGCGAGCGGATGTCCGGGTGCGCGTCGGGTGGGATCTCGTCGCCGTATTGCGCGCGAAAACGGGCGAGATTGGCGTTGATCGTCGGCGAATCTTCGCAATGGGTGGCGATCAGGCAAGGAGCGACACGGAAGATCGCGTCGAGTACATCGGCATTGTCGACCTCGCGGTTGGCGCTCGATGCAGCCATGCAGACCTTGATGCCAGCCACCCCATGTTTGTCGGCGCAGGCCACATCGTCGAGATTGTCGTTGCTGGCGCCGAGGTAGAACGCGAAATTGGCCAGCGAGCTCTGCGCCGCGCGCGCACACTTCTCGCCGACCATGGCCATGTTGCCGGTCCACGGCGAGGTGTTCGGCATCTCCATGTAGCTGGTGATGCCGCCGGCCACCGCCGCACGCGACTCGCTGCCGATGTCGCCCTTGCGCGTCAGTCCTGGCTCGCGGAAGTGCACCTGATCGTCGATCATGCCGGGCATCAAGGCGCGCCCGGCGGCATCGAACACCGACTCGTCCGGGCGCGCGCCCAGATTGGAACCAATCTCGGCGATGCGCCCTGAGCGGATGCGCAGATCGGCATCGAACACGCGCCCCTCGTTGACCAGCCGGGCATTGACGATCAGGTGGTTGACCATGGGGCTCAGTCAGCGGTTCAAGCGCTCCGATTATTGCTCGGCGCGGGCCAGGTTTTTGCCTTGGGAGGCGGAAAAGGGAAAAAGGAAAAAGGAAAAAGGGAAAACAGAACGCGGCTCGGCGCGACTGAATCCTCGCGCGCTGTTGTGCGTTGACGAGTTGCTGCCGCGGATCAATGTGTCTCGGCGTCTGTTGCCGCCGGGATCGTCGAGTTCGCGACCGTCGGGCACTTCCTTTTTCCTTTCCTGATCAGCGTCGAACCTCAATCGGGTTGGGCTGAGCAAGGTGTCCCGTTCGCCCTGAGCCTGTCGAAGGGCGCTCTCGCGAGACTCGCCCTTCGACAGGCTCAGGGCGAACGGGACTGGGTAGGCC
>ERZ761602.442-NODE-442-length-91194-cov-6.994700_pt1 | contig 91194 bp, 79 predicted proteins | sample MGYA00512165_ERZ761602 | MGnify/ENA primary metagenome ERZ761602 (study PRJEB28899, sample SAMN02445085) | bioreactor sludge metagenome | biome: EBPR sludge; isolation source: Thorneside wastewater treatment plant | place: Australia: Brisbane, Thorneside Wastewater...
TCAACTCCCCGGAGATCCGCGAGGCCATCCTGCGCCTCCTGCTCGGCCCGCTCGGTCTCTACGAGGCGCTGCGCGCGCGGGCCGCATAGTGAGGGCGCCGCCCTGCGCTCCCGCGCCGCGCCGGCCGTGTTAGCGCGGCGCCATGATCACGCGCTCTCCTTGGGTCCGCTCCTTCGTCCTCGCCTCCGCGCTCGCCTTCGCGGGCGGCTGCGCCATGCCGGCTGCGCCTCGGGTGCGCGTCGCGACCGCGACGCAGGCCGAGCTCGAGGCGGTGCGCGACGCAGACACGGTCTGGTACGAGTTCCAGGAGGGCGACGAGGTCCCGATCCAGCTCGCGTTCTTCGGCGCGATGCAGGGCGCGGGCGAGCACGCGATCGTGGTGCGGGCCAAGCAGCGCTTCTACTTCATCATGTCGAAGTACGCGCCGATGCGCCTCAGCTTCGACGGCGAGACCGTCGCCGGCTCGCAGGCGAGCCAGACGCTCGTGGGTGTCTCGGCGCGCGAAGACGGCAAGGGCGGCGTGCTCGGCTGGATGGTCTACATGGGCACCTCGCAAGACCCCGAGGGCGAGCTGAAGAAGCTCATCGAGTCGGCGCCGCCGCCGAACGCGCCGGCCGGCGACGGCGCGGAGCCCAGCGAGAGCGAGGCCTCCGGCCCCACGGCCTCGCTGCCCGCCGAGCGCTGAGCGGGGGCTGCGCTACGCGGGCGGGCTCGCCCCAAGAGCACCGCGCTCTCGCGCGCCGCCTCAGCGACGCCGAGCCTGCAATCGGGCTGGCAGATCGGCGCAGAGGCGGAACCCGACGCTCGCGTCGCGGAAGCTGCTCTCGGTCTCCTCGCGGTCGGTGGTTCGGGCGGACGCGGCTCCGAAGGCGTAGCTGCCGCCTCGAGCGGCATAGCCGGTGGGCGACAGCGGCGAGCGCGTCCATTCCCAGACGTTGCCAGCCAGGTCGTGGACCCCGTAGGGGCTCGCCGAAGAAGGATGCGATCCGACCTCGTCGGGCCCCATCGTGGAGGCGAGCTTCCCGTAGGTCGCGTCGAAGTTGGCTTGCTCGGGCCACAGGCGCTCGCCGTGGGGGTATTCGCGCCCGTCGGCCCCGCGCGCCGCGCGCTCCCACTCTTGCTCGGTGCAGAGGCGGGCACCGGGCACGCGGCCGCTCGCCTGAGCCCAGCGGGCGTAGGCCTCTGCGTCCTCCGCGCGGATCCCGACGACCGGTAGGCGTAGCCAATCGTGCGACGCGTGCTCCTTGCGACCCGGGTAGACGACGGGCTGACCCACCGCGACGTCGTAGAGCTGCTCCGCAGGCTTGAAGCGCAGGCGCCATCCACCGTCCTCGTCTCGACTCAGCTCGAGCCCGCCCTGAAACCCCCCCTTGCCCACGAGCGGGAGCCGCTTCGCGCGCTCCTCCGGAGCAAGTGCGTCGAGGAACGCCACCCAATCTGCGAAGGTGGTCTCGTTCACGGCGACGAGGTAGCCGGGCAGCTCGACCTCGTGGATCGGGACGTGGTGGAAGAAGTCGCGGCGCTGCTCGTCGGGCGCGGAGCTCCCCCAGAGGAAGCTCCCGGCCGCGACGTAGGCGAAGCCAGGCACGAGCTCGCTCGGCCGCAGCAAGTCGACGGCGATGCGTTGCTGCTGGCCGCGTCGCGCGACGAAGGGGTGACGCAGGCCGACGTGGCCCGGCGCCTCGACCTCGGCCAGGTACGAGCCGGGGGCGAGCTGCGTCGGCCATGCTCGAATCGGCGCGAGCGGGGTCGCTTCGTATCGGCCTCTCGCGTCGAGCGTGTAGCGGCTCAGCGCCACCGTCGCGCCTTCGGGCAGACCCTCGAGCGCGACCTCGGCAGGCTGCTCCCAGATCTGCCGACGAACGCGCCCCTCGTCGTGCACCGCGAGCCGCGAAAGCAGCTCCTCGACGCGTGGCGAGTCGTGGTCGCGGTCGGCCATCAGCGCCTGCTCGAGCAGGATGTCGGCGAAGGCCGCGCGCACGTCGGTCCGGGTGTCGTCGAGCATCATGGTGGCTTCGAGCGCCTGGGCCGCGCGCGCGAATCCGAGACGTACCTCGGAGGCCCCCTCGCGGTGCTTCGCCCAGGCCTCTTCCGCGCGATCGCGCGGCGCGCGACCGTCGAACATCGCGAGCGCGTGCTTGGCCGAGCGCGCTGCGTCGGCCTCGCTGGCACGCGCCTCGGTGAGCAGCGCACGCGCCTGCTCCATACCTGCGTCGACGCGCGCGCGGAGTCGGTGTTGCGCGACCAATTGCAGCCCCACACCACCGAGGATGAGCGCGAGCGGGATCGCGCCAATCGCCAGAGCGCGCAGCGCCGTGCGCCGACGATGGCTGCGCCGGGACGCCGCCACGAAGCGCCGTTCGGCGCTCTGCATGAGCAGCCCGTCGAAGACCTCGAGCTCCGCCAGCTGGCGCCTGCTCCACAGGGCGTCCGTCGTCTGTCCGAGCCGCTCCCACTCCTCTGCCGCGAGGCTCAGGCGGCGGAGCATGCGCTCCGCTCCGGCGTCGACCGAGAGCCAGCTCGTGAGCGTGGGCCAGGCCGTGGCCAAGGCCTCGTGGGCGATCTCGTAGGTCGGTCGCTCCGGGCCGTCGCGCACCACGACCAGCCGACCACGCACGAGCGCTTCGAGCGCGTCCGCCTCGTCTTTGCTGGTACTGGCTTCCACCGCGACGCGCTCGGCGCGCGTTCCTTCCACGCTGACGAGGCGAACCAAGATCCGCCGGGCAGCCTCGCGCGCCCCGTCGCTCATGGATGCGAGGACCGTGTCGGCGTGCCCCGCGAGCGCGCCGGCGACGCCACCCACCCCGTCCAGCGTCGCGCGCGAGATGACGCCGGAGGGCGGGCGCGCGTCCCACAGCTTCGCCAATGCGAACTGCAGGAGCGGCAAGCCACCGCCCGTGTCCGCGGTCGCCCGGACCAGCTCGTCGACCAGCTCGGTCGATTCGAACGCACCGCCGCTCAGCTGGGCGGGCTCCACGATCACGTCGCGCAAGCGCTCGGCGGTGAGCGGACGCAGGAAGAAGAGCGCGCGGGGAACCAGATCGCCCAATCCGGGAAGCGACGCGACGCGACCGAGAAAGTCGCTGCGCACCGTGGCGAGCAGACGCGCCCGAGGCGCGGGCACCGAGAGCCAGGTCAGCGCGTGCGAGGCGGCGATGGCCTCGCTGGCGTCGCTGAGCGTGACGAGCTCCTCGAGCTGATCGACGAACAGCACCACGCCCGAGCGGTCGCTCCGCGGGGCTCGCAGGCGCCGCGCGACACCCGCGGGGTCCTCGATGAGCGCGGCGGCGGTCGCGGCCTCGTCCTCGGCGAGGACCGGCGCGAGCACGGCCGCCAGCGCCGCGATGGGGTGGCGTCCTGGCACGAGCGTGAGCACCGTCCACGGCTGAGAGCCGCCGAGATGCGACTCGATCCGAGGGAGCACGCCGGCGCGACACAGCGACGACTTGCCGAGCCCGGAGTCGCCGGCGACCACGACGAAGCCCGAGTCACGCAGCTGGCCGAGGATGAGCGAGGTCTCGGAGTCGCGCCCGAAGAACAGGTCTCGATGTTCCGCCTCGAAGGCCTGCAGACCTCGGTACGGGTTGCCGCTCGCGGCGGGTTCTTTTCGTGCGCCGGGGAGCAAACGCGCGACGGCCGCGCGCAGCTCACCGCCGCTGGCGAAGCGCCGCGCCGGATCGTGCGCGAGGCAGCGATCGACCACCGCGGCCAGCCCCGGATCGACGCCAGGTGCCACCGACGCGAGCGGCACGATCACGCCGGCTTTGACCTGCTGCCTGAGCTCCGAGACCCCCTTGCCGTCGTGCGGAGGGCGACCGGCGCACACGGTGTAGAGCAGCGCACCGAAGGAATACACGTCCGATCGAAAGGTGGCCGCCCCGCCCGCCCAGATCTCCGGCGCCATGTAGCGCGGGGTGCCGAGCACCGCGCCAGTGCGCGTCAGCACGGCCGCGTCCGCCGGCTCCATGCCTTCACCCTGCATTGCACCCGGTCGCGGCGCGGCTTTCCACTGCGACTCGCTCGCCGGGGTCGGCACGACGGTGGCGGTCCGATCGGCGTCCGGTCGCGGCGCGGCGTTCCATTGCGACTCGCTCGCCGGGATCGGCACGACGGTGGCGGTCCGATCGGCATCCGGTCGCGGCGCGGCGTGCCATTGCGACTCGCTCACCGGGACCGGCACGACGGTGGCTGTCCGATCAGCGTCCGGAGGCAGCTCGGGCCCAGCGAGCTGCTCGCTCGGCGGGCTCGGCATGACGGTGGCGATCAGATCCGCATCCGCCGGCGGCTCGCGCTCGACGGGCGGCTCGTGCACCGGATCGGAGCCCCCGAGCAGCTTGGCGATGCCGAAGTCGAGCAGCTTGACCGGCCCCTCGTCGGAGAGCATCGCGTTCGCCGGTTTGATGTCGCGGTGCACCACACCGCGGCGGTGCGCCGCCGCCATTCCGTTCGACAGATCCACGGCGATTTTGAGCGCCAGCTCGGCGTTGACGGGGATCGGTAGCTCGCTCAGCGGGACGCCCGGCACGAACTCGCTGACGAGGTAGGGCATGCCTGCGACCTCGCCGACCCGGTACACGCTGACGACGTTGGGGTGCTGCAATCGCGCGACCGCGCGCGCCTCGATCAGGAAGCGCTGGCGCGCGACCGGGTCGGCGGGTGTCATGACCAGCTTGATCGCCACCGGACGGTCGAGGAGCGTGTCGTGCGCCAGGTGCACTTCGCCCATGGCTCCGCGACCGAGCAGACGCTCGACGTGATAGCCGTCGAACTCGTCCGGGATGTTCATCTGGGCGGCCGATCTGGCGGGTCGCCGCCGGACCAGGCCTCGCTGCCGTCGAGACGGTACAGCTTCATCTTGGTCGCGAAGGTGCGCAGCGGCATGCCGAGCAGGGCCGCCGCACGCACGCGGACCCCTTGGGTGGCGTGCAGTGCCTCGGCGATGCGCCGGCGCTCGAGGTCGGCGATCTCCTCGGCGAGCGTAGCGAACGCAGGCGCCTGTGTACGCGCGGGCACCGCCTCGCGGCGGCGAGGCCCACCGGCGGCGGCGCGGGCGTCGAAGTCCGCGGGCAGGTCTGCGCACTGCACCACGGGCCCGCGCGCAACGGCCGCGACGTACTCCACCACGTTGCGTAGCTCGCGCACGTTGCCAGGCCAGCCGTGACCGAGCAGGCGTTCCATGAGCTCGGCCGAGAAGCTCGGCGCATCGCGGCCCTGTCGGGCGCACGCGCGCAAGAGGAACATGCGGGCCAGCGGTGGTACGTCGAGCGGTCGCTCGCGCAGCGGCGGGACCACCAAGGTCGCGGCGTTCAAACGGTAGAGCAGATCGCGGCGAAAGCGCCCTGTGCTCACGTCCTCGTCGAGCACGCGGTTCGTCGCCGCGACGATGCGCACGTCGACGGTCCGCTCCTTGCCGGCTCCGACGCGCCGGAGCTTGCCGGTCTCGAGCACGCGGAGCAGCTCGGCTTGCAGGCGAGGAGGTGCGTCGCCGATCTCGTCCAGAAAGAGGGTGCCGAGGTGAGCTCCCTCGATCAAGCCCGCGCGCGCCTCCACCGCGCCCGTGAACGCGCCGCGCTCGTGGCCGAAGAGCTCGGCTTCCAAGAGCGAGTCGCTCAGCGCGGCGCAGTTCACCGAGACGAAAGGCCCGGCCCGGCGGGCGGAGAGCGCATGGATCGCGGCCGCGAACAGCTCCTTACCGGTGCCCGTCTCACCGACGACGAGCACCGGAAGCTCGCTCGGCGCGAGCTCCCGAGCCAGCGTCAGCAAGCGGCGCATCTTCGGATCGACGGCCACGAAGGGCGCACCGGCCAGATCGACGATCTCTGCGTCGCTGACGCGACCCACGCCGCCCACAGCTGCGACCAGGGCACCGGCGCGCGCTCCAGCCAAGAGGCTCTTGTCGTCGGCGCCGTCGAAGGGCAGGCAGGCCAAGCCTCCCCGCGCAGCAGGCCAGCGCTCTCGGAGCGCCGTCAGGATGCGCGCTGCAGGGAGTGAGGCGTCTTCACCCGTCTCGGGGAAGAGCACGCCGATCTCGGCCGCTCCGAGGAAGCCCACCACGTCGACCTGGCGCACGGCGCTCGCGACCAGCGCAGCCACCTCGTCGAGCGCGGCGCCCGTCGCGGGCGCGAGCCGCAGCACCAGGAGCGACAGCGACCGGCGGTAGCGAACGGCGCGCTCCACTTCTTCGGCGAGCCGCGCGGTCAGGGCCGGGGGCGAGAGCAGCTCGCGCCCGCGCGGCGCGGCCGGGCAGTGCACGACGAGCGCCGAGCTGCCGACCGCGATCACGTCTTCGCTCGACAGCGCGCGCGCTTCGGTCACGGCCTCGTCGTTGATCGTCAACGCGGCGATGGGATGGATGAACGGTCGCCCGTCGCGCCACACGAAGCGTGCGACGAGGTCGCCTCCCTCCGCGCCACCGCCCAGCGACAGGCCACCATCGCGCTCGAGCGTGACGAGCAGATCCGCGGGTCCTTCCGCGAAGGGCGCCTTGCGGGCCGAACCGCGGGTGAACACCAGCAGGTAGCTCTCGTCTCGAGGGTTCGGCGCCATGGCGTCCTGTTCAGCGGTGAACGCGGTCGAAGGCTCGTGCTCGTTCGGGGTCAGGCATCGGCATGCACGTCGACCCTCGTGGCTCGACGCCGCATTCTGCGTGCAGTTTCGGCGTGCTGAATCGGCACGCCGGGATCGCAAGAACGGCCGACCCACGCACGATCCTCGGCGCACTGCGCCCCGACACCAGGCACGCCGGTTGCAAATCCCCTCATCCATGAAACCCTATCTGTTCGCCGCCGCTCTGTCCGCCCTGACCGTGCAAGCGGTCGCGCTCGACGCGCGAGCCGACTGGCCCAGCACCGGGTGGGGCAAGCTCAACGTCCTTCGCATCGACCTCGTCGGTCGCGACCTCAACGGGGTCGACCTGAACGGCGATGCGCTCGACGGCCGCTTCGTGGAGAGCGTCGAGCTAGGCGACGTCACGCTCTCGAACGGCCCGATGCGAGAGGTCTCGCTCGACGAGACACGCTTCGGTGGTCGTGACGCGCGCGGCAAGAAGGCGAAGCAAGACGACTTCGTCGGCGCGTGGTTCGAGGCCAACCTCGACGACGGCTCGACGATCCCACTTCAGGTCACCGACATCCGGCGTCACCCGTCGATGGTTCACAAGGACGTCTGGGGCTACGAGCTCTGGTACCCGAGGGCCGGCGATTGGGCGCCGCTCTGCGGCGTCGACGACGACGGCCAGCCCCTGCTCGCGATCCCGCTGGCAGGTCGCTGGAACCACGAGCAAGGCGTGCCCGGAGGCGGCGACTGGATCGACGATCCGACGAAGTTCACCTTCGCGTGTGACGGCTACGTGATCTCGAAGTGCGTCTTCGGCGGCTACAAGCCGTGGGGCAAAGTGCGTGGCGTGAAGCTCGCTGCACACCACCAGGCCTGCACCCGAGCGCTGCGCGCCGACTACTGGGGAGACGGCACGCCCCACACACACGACGGCATGCTCATCAACTACTACGACAAGCTCGGAATCCGCGACGACGTCGATGCGTGGAGCGTCGAGGCCGAGTGGACCGAGAGTGGCGCGCTCTGCGCGAATCAGAGCCGGATCGGAGAGGTCTGCGTCGACTCGATCACGCTCGAGGAGTGCGGCAGCTTCGAAAACGGTGCGCTGCTCGTGACCGAGCTCGCGCCGGAGGCCTGAGGGTGCACCGGTCGGTGCGAGGCACTAGGCGCCCGCGGCGCCGCCCGCTCAGGCTCGCAAGAAGGGCAGGTCTTGACCCATCGCCGAGAGCACGCTGGGGCCGTACTTCTGGTAGCCGGCGTACCAGCCCTCGGTGGCGAGCTGCACGATCCCGTATCCGCCGTGGGCGCCGCTCTCGTAGTAGGTGGGTGAGAACCCCATCGAGCGCAGCACCATGCCGAGCCACTGGTTGTAGATGAGGCCGGTGTTCGTCGCGACCGCGTTGGTCTCGTTGGGCGTGTGCCCCACGCTGTTGAGGTTTCGGTAATCGACGTAGCGGCCCGTGGCGAAGTGGCCCGCGGCGCTGCCGGCGGTGACGATCGGCAGCTCGATCGGGTCGTGGGTGACGGCGCCCGACTCCTGGGTCCACTGCACGAGCGCGTGGTCGAGCACCGTGCCCTCGGTCTCGTCGATGGCGTCGAGCTTGGCGACGAGATCGAGGAAGACGTCGCGGAAGAAGCGCTGGTGCGCGGCGGCGATGATGGCCTGCTTGCCGCCCTCGGGGAAGTGCGCCTCGTGCGCGACCTCCTGGTGCCAGTCGCCTTCGAAGCCGCTGAAGATGTCGGTCACGCGCATGCTCACGACGCGGCAGGTGTCGCAGGCGAAGGCCGCGGCGATGACGTCGTTCATGAGCTGCCAGAAGCGGCGGTGGGCCTCCGGGTCGATGCCGTAGGAGCTGGAGCTCCACTCGGAGATCGAGCTCGTCGTGGGAGGGCTCAGCTCGCCGCAGGAGACCTGCACGTTGAGCTTGCGCTCGAGCTCGTCGATGCGGTCGATGTGATCGTCGAGCCTGCGGCGGTCTTCGCTCGAGAGGCGACGGTTGCCATTGCGCAGGCGCCGGTAGTCTTCGCGCACCAGATCGACGACGGGGGCGCGCTGCTCGCCCGGATCGGTGGGCGGCACGAAGATGCGGGAGAAGAGCGCGAGGGAGTCGTTCTCGGGGGCGAGGTTCTGCACCGTGCCCGTCTTGGTCGAGGGGCTCGACCAGTTGGCGCTCATACCGCCTCCACCGATCACCATCGACCGCTCGAGGATCGTGTCGAGGCTGCCGTAGAACGCGGGCGACCACGCGAGCAGCTGGTCGATCGTAGGGCGGTGCTCTTGCTGGAGCGCGGTGCCGTCGGTGCCGTTGCCGTCGTTCTCGGCGTAGTTGCCGAGGTGACCGCCTCGGTGGTGCGCGAGGTAGAAGGGCACGTCGAGGCCGCGCACGACGTTGAGCTTCGCAGCGAGCGCCGGCGTGAAGCGCGTGGCCGGGGCGCTGAGCACCTGTGAGAAGCCGACGTCGCTGCCCTGGCTCGTGAGCTCGAGCGCGCCTCGGCGCACCTGGTGCCCGGCGTAGCTCGTCGCTTCGGTGAGCGTGGCTTGGGCGGGGTACATGCTGCCCTGCCAGATCCCGCCGTGCTCGGTGCCGAGGGCGACGAAGCGCTTGCGCGCATTGAGGAAGGCCTGCGCCTTCGCGTCGCGCGCGAGCAGCGAGGGCAAGAAGGGGATCGCCAGCAGCGCGCCCGCGGCGCCTCGCAGGAACATGCGGCGGTCGAGGCGCCCGGCGACGCCGCGGGGCGGGAGCCCGCGAAGCGGGGCGCGGTGGGGCTTGGTGCTCATTGGCCGGCTCCTTCGGTGGTGAACGCGCGCCTGCGGAACGCGTCGGTGAGGGCGATCGCGCGCAGCGACTCGGCGATGCTGCCGCCCTCGTCGAGGGTGGTCTTCACGGCGGCGAGCGCGCAGCCGTCGGCGTTCAGATCTTCGCTGCGCCCGAAGGAGAAGCGCACGTACTGGCGCGCGAAGCAGGCGTGCGGCTTCGGGCTCGCGACGATCAGATCGAGCAGGCCGCGCGCGTCGGCAACCTCGGTCGATTCGTCGCCGACCTGGGGCACGGCGCGAGTGTCGACGGCCACCGCGCCGACCTGGGCGCCGGTCTCGTCGTAGAGGACCTGCTCGGCGCGCACGCGGCCGAGCGCGTCGAAGCCCTCGGTCACGAAGCCGAGCGGGTTGATGAGGCCCTGGTGACAGCCGGCGCAATTGCCGTGGTGGGTGAGGTCTTCGACGACCTGGCGCGTGCTGGCCGACTCGCTGAGCGGCGGCGGCACCGCGGCCGCGTTGGGCGGCGGGGGCTCGAGCTCGTCGCAGAGCAGCGCCTTGCGGAGGAAGACGCCCTTCATGATCGGGCGCGTATTGGCGGAGCCCGTGGCCAGGTAGGCGGCGCGCGTGAGCAGACCCGCGCGCGTGGGCTCGCTCATGAGCGGCGGCGCGCCCTGTCCGCTCCACACGGGCGTGCCGTAGAGGCTGGCGAGATCGTCGGTGCGAGCGAAGGAGTGGTTGCTCGTGAGCAGGTCTTCGTAGCTGCCGCCGGAGTCGAAGGTGAAGTAGAGCGCGGCGTCGACGACCTCGGCGAGCATGCGCTCGCGCAGCTCGGGGCCTGGCTCGAAGTCGCCGCGGAAGGCGTCGAAGACGGGCGTGCCGACGCGCGAGTCGAGCGGCGCGAGCGTGCTGTTCTCGAGCCACTCACGGAAGAAGACACCGACGGCTTCGCGCGTGCGTGGGTCGTCGAACATGCGGCTCACCTCGGCGCGGTAGCTGGCGTCGTCGAGCAGCGCGCCGCTCTCGGCGAGCTCGAAGAGGCGGTCGTCGGGCAAGGTCTGCCAGAAGTGGTACGAGAGGCGCGACGCGAGCTCGAAGGCGTCGAGCGGAGCCACGTCGCTCGCGGGCGCGCCCGCGTTCGGCGCGCCGCCGTGCTCGACGAAGTAGAAGAGCTGCGGCGCCGAGAGGAGCAGCGCGTAGACGTCGGCGTAGTCGGCGGGCGAGTGCGGCGCCTGACCGGCGGGCCGGCGGTAGAAGGCGACGTCGTCGTCGCTCAGCGGGCGGCGGAGCGCGCGCAGGCCGAAGCGGCGGATCATCGCGTCGAGGCAGGCGTCGTCGTTGCTCGCGTCGGCGTCGGTCGCGCAGGCGCCGACGCTGCGCTCGAGGCGCGCTGGGGTCGTGAGCGCCGCGCCGAGCGCCACCGCGTTGCGGTACGAGGCGTCGACGTGCTCTTGCTGCAGCGCCTGATCGAGCCTGCGGAAGCCTGCGTAGTGCGGGTCTGGGCCGACGCGGCGATCGTCGGGCATGCGAGGCAAGGAGGAGAACAGCGTGATGAGGTCGCCGGCTTGCTCGTCGCCCACGGCGAAGCGCATGAGGTCGGCGATGGTGCGCTCGTAGGCTGCGCGGGAGAGGCGCCGGAGCGGCGGGTCGGCCGCGACGAGGTCTTCGTTGCACACGAAGTTCGTGGGCGTCGAGCCGGGCGGAGGGCCGCTCTCACCCGTGCCGCCGATGTCGCCCACGCAGGCCTGCAGGCCGAGCGCCGAGCCCGCCGCAGCGGCGACCACGACCGGGAACCACGATCGTCGCTGGAAGTAGCTCACGAAGCGGAGGGTACGCAGCTTCGCATGCGCGGGCTACTGCGCAGCTGGCGGGGCGCAGCAGGCTCCTGCGAGTCGCCTCGCGACGATGTGACGGCGCGTGGCGCACTCAAGGCGTCTTGACGCATCGGCCCGTGCGCCCGGCGCCGCCAGGGGCCTCCCGCTCGCAGTCCCACGGCGTGGGGAAGCAGCGTTTCTCGCCCTGGCTGTCGCAATACGCGGCCCCCGTCTGGATGGCGCACGGCGTGGTGGGCCGAGACCCCTGCTCGAAGAAGCGGCGCCTCGACTCGCAGGCGGCGAGAGAGGAGTCGCAGCCGGTCCCGTGCTGGCGACCGTGCACCCAGCCGAAGCAGTACCAGCGGTGGGGCAGAGTGAGCGCGACGCTCAGCCTCGGCTGCGGTGAGTCCGGCGACGGCTCGGCGCAGCCGCCCGAGCACTCGAACACCAGCTCGACCTCGGCCTTCGTGCCGCGCACCCGCGGGGGTTCGGCGAACCAGCTCATGGTCTCGCCTCCACGAATCGGAAACCCCCGCACGTGCGCGTCGTCGGCCAGGGCTGTGCAGCCCTCCGGCAGGTCGACCCGCTCGAGCGCGGTGCGCAAGAAGGCGCCCTGGTGGGCAGTGGTCGCGAGCCAGCCGAGCTGTTCGACCGCGCTCGCCACGCAGCGCACGACGAGCTCCGCGTCGGCCACGGGCGTCGCGCCCGCGGATGACGGTGGCGAGGCGCCTGGATTCGAAGGAGCGGAAACGGAGGGGTCCGCGGAGGAGATGGGCGGGGTATCGCTCGACGAGCGGCCTGCGCTCGCCGCCGCCTCGGCCAGCATGGGCGGCGTGCGCAGGCGATCCGGCGACGCGGCCTCGAGCGGTGCCGGCTCTGGACCGCAAGCCGTGACCGCGAGCGCCGTGGCCGCTGCGAGCGCGCTGCACGCTTTCATCGACGAACAGCGTAGCCCTCTTCGGCAGGCGCCGGGGGCGGCTGCGCTCGGGCCAGGGCGGCGCTGCGATGCAAGCGCGACGCCTTCCGGTAGACTCGCCAGCCGTGTCGAGTTTCGAGCTCCAAGCGCAGGTCGGCGTGCTGTCGCTCCTGGTGATCGCCGGCTCTGGCTGCGCAGAGCGCGCCAAACTGCCGGTCTCGAAGGTCGCGCCACCCGCGCCGATCGCGGCGGCGCCTATGCCCAAGGGCTGGCTTGTGGGCGCGCACGCGAGCTCCGGAGCCCCGCCAGGCCTCGTAATCGACGGCGACGTCGCCGAGTGGGCGACGCTGTTCGAGGCTCCTTCGCGATCGAGGGTGCAGGAGCAGCGAGCCTCCGAGGCAGGTGGAGCGCACGACGCGGCCTCGCGGATGGAGGTGGCGCTCACGCCCACGGGCGCCGTCATCGCGGGGCAGCTCAGCGGGGATGCGCGCGGTGGCGTATGGCTGTCGCTGGCCTTCCGGAGCCCCGAATTGCCTGTCCTCGGCCGCTGGACCAACAGCCACGCGACCGAGCCGGCCCGATGCCAGGCGCCGGGCGAGCCGGAGCATTGGAGCGGCCGGATTCTCACCGAAGACGAGGTACGCGCCTGCGAGCAGGCCCTCGCTGAAGGAGCGGCCCTCGCCGAGCAGTGGCACGCGCGCTTTCGCCAGCGCTACCTGATCGACGAGAGCGGTGTGCGGGTGGCGACGCCCTCCGGGCTCGAGCCCATCCCCGGCGTTCGATTCGCCTGGAAGGAGTCCGCCAGCGGCGCGAGCTTCGAGGCGGGCTTGCCGGCGCTCGCTCTGCCGCTCTGCGCTGAGGCGCCGCTCAGCTCGGTCGCGCTGTACGCCACGACGCGCGCGGGAAGAGTGCCTTCGCCCGACGACCCGTCGCGCTCGGCCTGGTTCGAGCTCGAGCCGCCTATCGGCTTCGAGCCGCACGCCGACCACCGCGCGTTCCTCTTCGAGAAGTGGTACATGGTCGCGTGGGTGAACGGGCCCCTCGCCTACCACCCCGGCGACCCGAACACGATCGAGCGCGCGGGCTACGCGCCGCAGGACGAGTTCCCCTTCACGGATCGGATGCGCCGAAGGCTGTACCGCAGCGAGCTCGTCCGCAAAGAGCGCAACTTCGGCGACCTGGAGGTCGGGACGATCGACGGGCAGGGCGTCGCCGTGTGGCGCGGCGGCCAGCTGCTCGGCACGGCAGAGGCCGATGTCCGCGAATGGGTCGAACGCGACGGTGAGCTCTTCGGCGTGTCGTGGCACGAGTGGACGGACACCGAGACGTGGATCGATCAAGCGAGCTTCGAGGCGCTCGCGATCCGCGCGGATGGCACGTTCAGGATGGAGCTGGTCCATGCCCCGCCTGTACCGTTCATGCATTGGGCGGGCGTCGAAGAGGTGAAGCCGAGCGAAGACCTACGCACGCTCGTCATCCGGGGCAGCGCGAGGATCGATCCATTTCAAGAGTGGCGCACGACGGTCGTGACCTGGACCTACGATCCGAGGACGCGTGATTGGCGCCCCAAGCTGACGCACGCGCCGGCTCCGCCGGCTCCGCCCGCGCCGCCCGCGCCGCCTTGAGCGCTCGGGGGCGTGGCCCGATGCCCCGCGACGCTGTGGTGGCCTCGCCGCCCGCCGCGCGCCGAGCGGGGGCGGCCGCTTCTCAGCGCGAGCCGGAGGCGCTGGCCTCCTTCGGCGCCTTCACCCACGCCGAGAGGGCGTCGAGCTCCTCATCGGCGACGAAGGGGCGCACCTCGTCGATGGTGCCCGGCAGCATGGGCGGCGCGCCGAGGCGCAGCGCGGCCGCCTTGAGCACCGCGGCGACGAAGGGGTGCGGCGCGAGCACCTGCTCGGCGAGCACACGGATGGCCTCGACCACGCCGAGCTCGGCGGCCAGCACGGCGGCGAAGGGCGCGTGCTCGAGCTCGCCCGGAGGCTCGCGGAGGCGTTCGAGCAGGCGCTCCTTGGCCTCGGGGCGGAGCACCCGCTCGCGCTCACGATAGCCACCTCGATGGTCGAAGAGCGCGCTCTGCCCCTCTTCGCTGGCGAGGTAGGCGCGCACCGCGCCGTGGAGCGTCGCGAAGGCGCTCGAATGACTGCGCTCGAGCTTGGGCGAGCCAGGCTCGAGCCCGAGCGCGATCGGGCGCGCTTGCTCGCGAGCGAGCTTGCGCCAGAGCACCTCGAGGCCCTCGAGCTCAGACTCGAAATCGCGCTTGCCGACGTGCCGCTTCTGTTCGTGCACGATCCGCACGACGCTGTCGGCGGGTCGCTCTCCCCGGTAATCGTTTCGCTTCCGCCCCTCGATCCGCTCGTGGTCGAGGTCGGAGATCACGAGCCAATGGACCGCGGTGGGGCGCCGATTGGGGTCGAGCACCACGCCCCAAGGCGTGAACGCCATGGCGACCGGCACCGGCGGCATCGAGCCCCAGCGACGCCGCGCGACCAGGGCCCCCACGCCGATGTACACCGCCGCTACCGCCGGGCCTCCGAGCAACGCGGCGAGCTTGCCGTATTCACCGAGCGCCAAGAGACCCGCGATGCCACCGAACTGCAGCCCCATGATCCAGTCCGCGCCCTCACGGGGCCCGGGCTCGAGCTCGAGGTATCGCAATCGCGCGGGGACGAGCTGTCGCATGGCCTGTCCGCGCCTCCTCAGCCCGGCGGCTCCGCGCGGTAGGCGTCGAGCGCGGCTTCGTCGGTGGCCTGCAGGAGCACCGGCCGACTGAAGCCGAGCAGCGCCTCGCGCAAGGAGAGGGTACCGAAGCCGGACTTGTCGGTGGCGCTGAAACCGAAGGAGTCGGGGCCGCGCTGACAGACGTCGTTCACGTTCACGCGCGAGACGAAGCGCGTGAAGCGGCGCACGAGCGCGCGGCTCTCCTCGGCGCCGCCCCAGACGGCGGCTTGCTGGCCGAAGGGGGAGCGTCGCTGCCACTCGAGCACCTCTTCGGCGTCGTCGAAGGCCGCGACCGGCACGATCGGGCCGAACTGCTCCTCGTGGTAGAGGCGCATGCGCGCGTCGACCTCGGCCACCAAGGCAGGGCGCATGAGCGAATGAGCGCCTCGCCCGCCTCCTGGATTGCGGATCGTGGCGCCGTGCGCGAGCGCGTCGTCGAGCAGGGCGCGCATGCTCTCGAGCTTGTTCGGCTCGGGCAGGGGCGTGGCCCCGACACCCGCGCTCCAGGGCATGCCGAGGTCGAGCTCGCCCACGCGCGCCGAAGCGCGCGCGACGAAGTCCTCGAGCCTGCTGCGGTGCACGAAGACGATCTTCTCAGCGGTGCAGCGCTGACCATTGAATCCGAGCGCGCCTTTCACGATCGCGCGCGAGGCTTGGTCGAGATCCGCGCTCGGCAAGACGACGGCGGCGTTCTTGGCGCCGAGCCCGAGCACCTTGTGGAGCGTGATCGGCGTGGGGTGCGCGCGCAGGATGGCGTTGGCGGCGCCCTCGCTGCCGATGAAGGCGAAGGCGCGCACGACGCCCTCGGGGTTTCCGGCGACGTCGGTGCGGCTCGCGCCCATGAGCGCGGGCAGGATCGCCCGCCCCTCGCCCGGCAGGATGCCCACGACGCCGCGCGGAAAGCAGTCGCGGAAGGCCCCATAGAGCTCGGCGTTCGCGAGCACGCCGAAGCGAGGCGTCTTGGCGATGACGACGTTGCCCATGAGCAGCGCGGGGATGATCGTCGTGAGGAACTCGTTCACCGGGTAGTTGAATGGCGCGACGCAGAGCACGACGCCGATCGGCCGGCGGTGCGTGCGCGCGTGGTGCATGGCGCCGCCCGCGACGCCGCGCTGGACCGCGAGGTCCTCGGCGCGCAGCTCGGCGAGCTCCTTCACGGTCGCGCGGATGTAGTCGACGCTGCGCGAGACCTCGTCGCGCGCGGACTTCTCGGCTTTGCCGATCTCCCACATGAGCAGCTTCGCCACCGCGTCGGTCTTCGCCTCGACCGCCGCCGCGAAGTCGAGCGCCGCCTGCATGCGCGCCTCCACGTGCAGCGAGGGCCACGCGCCCTCCCCGCCCGCGTAGGCCCGCTCGGCGGCCTCGATCGCGAGCTTCGCTTCGGCCTCGCCGAGCAGGGCCTCGTGCCCGAGCAGCACGGGCTCGAGCGCCTCGCCAGAGCGCGTCGCGATGCGCGAGAGCACGGGCCTCGTCGCGCCCTCGAAGCGCCGCAGCTCGCCGTCGACGAGCCAGGTCGCGTCGGCCGAAGGCGCGACGCGCACCGCATCGGGGATCGCACCCGGCTCGGGGAACAGCGCGCGGAGAGATTCGTCGTCCCAGGCGTTCATGGGGCGAGTGTCGCATGGAGAGACGCCCACACGACCGGCGAAGGCAGCCAGCCCGGTTCTCCGGACTTCCCAGCGAGATCGGCCACGTGAGCCCCTTCAGCTCGAGCTCGAGGTGCAAGCAGGAGGGTCGAGACGCGACACCCGCCGGGCCGAACCGCGCGCCTCGGTGCAGCGCGAAGGGTTCTGAAACCAGGACCATTCAGGCGAGGTTTCAGATCAGGCCACCGCCGAGCGCTCTAGCCTCGACGGGTGAGACGACTTCGAACCGAACGCTCAGGCCACGCGAATCCCACCCGCCGCAACGCGGAGTTGCGACGATGAGGGGGCTCGGAAGCAGAGCCGAACCGCAGGGCCTTCGGCGCCTCTTCTCTGGTCCCGGAGGCTTCGCGTTGGGTGCGGCCGTCGTGCCCTTCGCGTTCTCCTTCCACGTCGACGGTGTGCAGTACGTCGCGATGCTGGCCGGCGCAGTCGCCATCGTTGCAGGCGCCCTGGGGTTGCGCACTGCTCGCGCACAGGGCGGCCCAGTGGCCGCCGCGGGCATCGCCGTGCTGTTGGGTGTCTTCCACGTCTATCGGAGCAACTTCTGGATGCTGTTCTGAGCGCTGTCGGAGGGCGCGCTCGAGGCGGTCGAGCGGGAGCGTGCTCCGATGAAGCCGCGCGCGCGGCCAGGTGAAGGCGCCCGCTGCGCGTCCTTCTCTGCGACGCCTTCGACACGGGCGCACCAGGCCGAACGCGCGGCTTCGTCGAGCGAGCGCACCTCGTGCAACGTGGTGTATCGGATCGGCTGGATGCCGCAGAACGACAGCGTCGCCGTGCCGAAAGCGCGGTGCGTCGGGCGCTGCAGCACGAAGGTGTACCACCACCAGGGGCTGTCCATGGTGCTGAGCACCCGGGCGGAGCGACCGCGAAGCAGGCCGGTCGGCAGCGCTCCGCCCTCGTAGCGGAAGGCCCAACCCGGGAGAAAGAGCCGGTCGACGAAGCCACGCACCACCGCAGGCTGCGAGGCCCAATAGGTCGGAAACACCCAGACGAGCTGGTCGGCGCGCTCGATGGCGTCGCGGGCGAGGAGCAGATCGGGCTCGAGGGGCTGCTCGGCGCGGTGGCCGCTGCGCAGCACGGGATCGAAGTCGAGCGCGGCGAGGTCGAGGCGCTCGATCGTGCCACCACCCCGGGCATAGCCTCGGGTGTAGGCCTCGGCGAGGCGGTCGTTGAAGGTCTCGGTGTCGGCGTGGCCGAAGAGCAACAGTGCACGGGGCATGGGCCCACCGTGCGGCATGCGATCACGCCTGGGTAGCCGCGCCACCGGATGCCTGTCATGCATCGCTGCATGTCAGATTTCGCGAATGCGTCGCACGAGCTCGCCTGGGGCGACCTGAAGGTGCTCCTGGCGGTGCTGCGCGACGGGAGCTTCACCGCCGCGGCCAAGTCGCTGGGCATCGAGCAGTCGACCGTGAGCCGCCGTGTGGCCGCGCTGGAAGCGACCCTCGGTGTGGCGCTCTTCGAACGCACGCGGCGAGCTCCGATGCCCACCGAAGCCGCGTTGGGGCTGCGCGATGCCGCGTCCAGGGTCGAGGCGGAGCTCACCCGTCTCTGGGACGAAGCCCAGGGCATGCAGAGCTCCTCCGTGAGCGGGCGCGTGCGGGTCGCGACCACCGACGAGGTCGCTGCCCACGTGATCGTTCCGAGGGTGCTCCCGGGCCTGCGCGCCCGTTACCCCGAGCTGTGCATCGACCTCGTGACGGGCTACACGGCCGCCGACCTCGTGGGGCGCGAGGCCGACATCGCGGTGCGTTTCTTCCAGACCGCCCGAGGTGATCTCGTGGGCCGTCGTGTGGCCAGGCTCCACACCGTGGTGCTCGGCGCCCGCCGCAAGGCGAGGTCGCTCCGGCGTACGCCGCTCGAGGCGCTGCCGTGGATCTCGGTGGAGCTCTCCGGTCTGAGCACGCCGGAGTCTCGATGGTTGGCCGCGCGTGTCCCGCGGCCGCCCGTCATGGTGTGCAGCTCGTACCAGGTGCAGCTCGCGGCCATTCGCGCGGGGCTCGGCGTGGGCGTCGGTCCCAGGGTCTACGCCGACTTCGACCGCGACTTCATCGCGCTCGACGACCCGAGCGGCGCCCTGCCTACGCTCGACGTCTACGTGGTCGCGCGCCGAGCGATCCGCTCCTTGCCGCGCGTGGCAGCGGTGTTCGACGCGCTGAGCGAGTGCTTCGCCGAGCTCGGTCGATGACGGAGCACCGTCGATGACCGAGCTCGCCGCGCGCCCGGCGCAAGTGGCGGCCGAGGTGGGTACGGCGGTCGCGCGCCGGCGCGAACGCGGTAGACTCCGGCATCGTGGACGAGTCTCTCACGCGCACGATCACGCGCCCGGGCTGGGCGATCAGCGTGATGTCTCCCGCGCCCGGCGTGGTGCAGACGCGCGCCACGGGCAGGGTGGAGCTCGCGTGCGTCGAGCCGCTCGTGGAGGTGTACGAGATCGTCGCAGCGCAATGCCCGCCGGTCGTCGTCTTCCACGACTGGGAGGGCATCACCGGCTACACCTCCGAGACGCGCCAGGCGCTCGTCGAGTGGTCGATGCGACACGACGGCACCGTCGAGCGCGCGCACATCCTCGTGGGCTCGAAGCTCGTCGCGATGGGCGTGTCGGTCGCTTCACTGCTCCTGCCGAAGCTGGTGGCGTACAGCGTACGCAACGACTTCGAGCGGGAGCGCACGGCGACCATCGCGGCGCGACGCCGGCGGGGGTGAGGGCGAGCTCAGTCGGCGCCGCGCGCGTCATCGACGCAGTCACCGCCGTCCCAGCACCGCCCTGGCGAGGGGCAGGAGCAGCCCATGCCCATCACGTGCTCGCAGAAGGTCCGCCCGCACCGGTCGAACCCGCCGCCGCAGTCGCCGCTCGTCCACTCCGCGCCGACAGCGCGCAGGCAGGCCTCTTCTTCAGTGGCCGGCTCCACATCCGTCTCGAGCCCGGTCGCCGCGCCACACGCCGCGGAGCCTGCGACGGCGAAGCCGAGACCGAGGATGGCGATGACCCCAGCAGGCGTGGCTGGGCACGCCTCGCTGACGAGCCTGCGACGCCTGAGCTCCTCGTGGTGGCGTGCGAGCGATTGCTCGTTGCTCCGTGCTGCCATGTTGCGTGCTCCGCGATCACTGCGGGGTGGATCCGTCCGAAGCCTAGCTCGACGCACCGCCCCGCGTCGCTCGGTTCCCCGGCGCGACCCGCTGCCACGGCGCGGCCTCTTCGAGCTCGAGCGCCAGCGAGAGCAGCGTGGCGTCGCCGCCGAAGGGGCCTGCGAATTGCACGCCGATGGGCAGGCCGTTCTCGGCGCGCGCCAATGGCAGCGAGATCGCCGGCGCGCCCGCGGCGTTCTGCAGGGGCGTGAAGGGCACGTAGGTCTTCACGCGCTCGAACCACGCCTCGAAGCCCGCTTCGGTGGAGATCCAACCGAGCTCGGGCGGCAGGCAGGCCATCGTCGGCGTGATCAAGACGTCGAAGCGCTCGAAGACCTTCGCGTAGGCCGCGGCGTAGCCCCGCAGCCTCGCCGTGGCGCGCGCGGCCTCGAGCGGATTGCGCGTGAAGGTGCGCGCGAGCCCGGAGGTGAGCCCCTCGACGCGTCGGGTGTCGAAGCGGCGCGTGAGCATGAGCGGCGCCGTGCGGATCTGGAGCCATGCGAGGAAGCCCCAATAGGCGAGGAAGTCGTCGAGCCAGGCTGCCTCGAAAGGCACTGCGATGGCCTCGACGTGGTGCCCGAGCGAGGCGCAGAGCTCGCCCGCCGCGATCGCGGCGTCGCGCGGTTCCCGGGCGACGGGGCGCCCGAGCGGTGATTCGGTGTAGACCCCCATGCGCAGGCGCTTCGGGCTGCGCGCCACCTTGCCGAGCGGAGGAGCGCGGCGCGACGCGGGGCGCAGGACCTCCATGGCCTCGAAGTACGCCACGGTGTCACGCACGGTGCGCGTGAGCACGCCGTCGACGGCGATGTTCACCGGCAGGAGCGCCGAGCCGTCCATGTCCATCACGAACCGCGACGGTTTGTGGCCCACGAGCCCACACGCGCTCGCCGGAATGCGGATCGAACCTCCGCCGTCGCTCGCGTGGGCGAGCGGCACGACGCCCGAGGCGACGAGCGCCGCCGCGCCTCCAGACGAGCCACCCGTCGAATGGGCGAGGTTCCACGGATTGCGACACGGCTTGCCCTTGGGCTCGGTCGTCGGGGTGATGCCGAACTCCGACGCCTGGCTCTTGCCGAGGATGCTGAGCCCGATGGCCTCCATGCGCGTGGCGATTGGATCGCTCTTGCGCGACACGTGGCCCGTCACAGCCTCGGAGCCCCAGGAGGTCTGCACGCCTTCGAGCTGCGCGAGGTCCTTGAGGAAGGTCGGCACCCCGAAGAACGCGCCGACCTGGCCCTGCGAGGCCAGCGCGTCTGCCTTCGCGCGCGCGCGCTCCGCCGAGAGCGCCGCGACGGCGCCGAGCTCTGCGCGGGCCTCGGCGCGAGCGAGCGCTGCGTCGAGCACCTCGCGGTGGCTCACTTCGCGGCGCCGGAGGCGCGCCGAGGTCTCCACGGCGTCCCAAGTCCCGAGCTCGTCGAATGCGCGGTTCGTCACGCGCTCGTCCTACACCAAGGGCGAGCCGGAGCGGTCGGGCTCGTGATCAGGCCGCGATGAACGAGCCCTGACTCCAGCCCCCTCCCCGCCTTCAGCCCCGCACGCGCTTCGCGACTGCGTCGACCAACTTCGCGACGTCGCGCTCGGCGACGCTGCAGAGCGCGATGCGCAATGCGCCGGCCTGCGGCACGACGAAGACGCCGTCGGCCTTGAGCTCGGTCGCGACCTCGAAGGCGTCGCTCGTGAACACGGTCGTGAAGAAGCCGCCGTCGTAGCGCGGGTAACGCAGGCCCTTCGCCGAGGCGAGCTCGTTGAAGCGCTTCACGCGGGCGCCGAGCAGCTTCGCCCATTGGTCGCGCTCGGCGTCGACGCGCGCGCCGAGCTCCGGCTCCGAGAGCACACGCGCGAGCGCGGCCATGCCGCCCGCGTTGACGTTCGACCAGGTGCCGCGGCACGAATAGGTGAGCGCGCTCTGGATGCGATCGCGCTCGGCAGGTTCGGGGTGCAAGGCGACGAGCGCGCCCACGCGCAGACCGTATTCGAGGAAGGTCTTCGAGGCCGACCACGCGAAGCTGAGCAGCGCCGCCGGGCCCTTGGGGCCGGGCTGGGACAGCGGGAGCAGCGCGTCGAGCATGACGTCGAGCGGCTGCGCGCCGAAGCGCGCGTAGGCGACGTCGAGGCAGATCGTGATGGGTCCGAGCGAGGCATGCTCCTCGACCGCGCCGCGCAGGGCGCGCCACTCGTCGACGTCGAAGGAGTAGCCCGTGGGGTTGTGGCAAGGCGAGTTGAGCAGGACGAGCGCGCGCCCCTGGGCCGAGAGCTCGCGGCGCAGGGCGGCGCCGAAGCCCGCGACGTCGAGCCTGCCGCGTGCGTCGAACATCTCGAAGCTCGCGAGCTTGCGATCGTTCTCGTCGGCCAGCGTCTTGTAGGGGCCCCAGTAGAAGCTCGTGGTCGTGAGCGCCTGGCCCGGCTCGATGAAGTTGGCGATCGCGTGGCGCAGCGCACCCGTGCCACCCGGCGTCGCGACGGCGGCGGCCCAGTCGGCCTCCGGTCGGCTGCCGAGCAGGTCGCGCACGACGCCGCGCAAGAAGGCCGCGTTGCCCGCGATGGGCGCGTAGGCGGCGGCGATCGAGGCGGGTGTGCTCGCGAGCGCCTCGACGACGCCCGGCAGGGTCGCGAGCTTGCCTTCGTCGTCGAGCAGCGCGCCGACGGTCGCGTTGACGACGTGCTCGCCGCCCTGCGCGCGCGCCTTGGCTTCGGCGTTGAGCGCGAAGATGGGATCGTCGGCCGGGCGGCTCTCGCGGGTGGGGATGAGGAAGGCCATGCGTGGGCGTGCGGATAGCACGGCCTCCCGCGTGGATCACGGGCGAGGCAGCGCGCCAGGCGAGCGCGTGATGGCGCGGCGTGTCGTGAGCGGCGCTCCCCGCCTCGGGGCGGCGGGTTGTGCGCGGCCTCTGGGCAGCTAGGCTTCGCGGATGCAGCGCGTTCGTGGCTACGCCCTCGCCTCGGTCTTCGCCTCCGTCCTGGCCTTCGGCGCCGAGGCATCGGCGCAGGAGCTCGAGCTCGGCGCGCCCCCCGAGGGCGTCGAGCCCTCGAGCGAGGCGGCGTGGGACATCCCGGGCTACGTGATCATCGACGGCGACGACGGCCTCGGCACGAGCGGCCTCGACGCACTGCGCGAGGAGCTCGCCCAGAGCTTCGGCGGCCTCGGCTTCACGCCGACCGATCTCGTCGAGCGCACCTCGGCCACCATCGCGCGCGTCGCCCCCTCGGACGTGGCGCGCCTGGTCGCGCGCCTGCGCGGCGACGGGCGCGTCGAGCGCGTGGAGCCGCTCGCCTGGGCGCGCGCCAACTTCGTGCCGAACGACCCGCTCTACGGGGAGCAGTGGCACATGGACCGCGTCGGCGCGCGCGCAGCCTGGGACTACGCGACCGGGCGCGGCGCCACCGTGGCGGTCGTCGACACGGGCATCGCCTGCGAAGACCACGGCCCCTTCACCAAGGGCACGGATCTGAACCGCACGAAGTGCGTCGGCGGTTGGAACTTCGTCACCAACACCGAGCACGCGAACGACGATCAGGGCCACGGCTCGCACGTCGCGGGCACGATCGCGCAGAGCACCGACAACGGCGTGGGCGCGACGGGGCTCGCCTTCCACGCCGAGCTCATGCCGGTGAAGGTGCTCAACGGCAACGGTTGGGGCTCGACCGCCGACGTGGCCGACGGCATCCGCTGGGCCGCCGACCACGGCGCGCACGTGATCAACCTGAGCCTCGGCAGCCCGCGCAACTCCTCGGTGCTGCAAGCAGCCGTAGACCACGCGCGCTCGCGCGGCGTCGTGGTCGTCGCCGCGGCCGGCAACAGCGGCGGCTCGGTGGGCTTCCCGGGCGGCTCCGAGGGCGTCATCGGCGTCTCCGCCACCGACCAGAGCGACAAGCTCGCGAAGTTCTCCTCGCGCGGCAAAGGGGTCGACATCGGCGCGCCCGGCGTCGCGGTCGTGCAGCAGACGATCTGCCAGGGCGGCAAGAACAAGTGCGAGATCTTCCCCGGCTACAACGGCACGAGCATGGCGAGCCCGCACGTCGCGGGCGTCGCGGCGATGCTCGTCTCGCAGGGCGTGAGCGATCCGGCCGCGATCGAGCGCATCCTGGGTGACACGGCCCGCAAGGTCGACGACTCGGCCGAGGGCCGCGCGCGCTTCGGCGCGGGCATCCTCGACGCGGCCTCGGCGACCCGCACGGTCGCCCTGCAGCAAGGCCTCGTGCGCCTCGCGCTCGTCGCCGTGCTCACCGCTTTCGTGGCGTTCTTCGCGAGCAAGAAGCGCGGGGCGCGCAACCCGCTCTCACTCGGCTTCGTGGTCGCCGCGCTCTTCACCGGACCGGGCCTGCTCTTCTTCGCGCCGCTCTTCGCCTCGCGCACGATGTTGCCGATCGACCTGCTCGCGCGACCCTTCGCGGACCTCGATCTCTACGTGGGTGCCTCGCTGCATCGCCTGCTTCCGCTCGCCAACGCGCTCGTGCCCTTCGCGCTGCTCGCCGTCGGCTGGCAGAGCCTGCGTCTGCGCTCGATCATCGCGGGCGTGGGCGTAGGCACCGCGGCCTACCTCGGGTCGATCGTGCTGCTCGGGCAGGCCTGGTCGCCCGTGGGTGCCACGCTCGGCGCCGCCTGGTGCCTCGGCAACGCCGCCGTGTCGCTGCTGATCGCGCGCTTCGCGCTCGCCGAGACGAAGGCCTGATCTCGGTCCAGGGGGAGCGCCGATGGCGGGTCGCCCCGCCTGCTGCGCACCACGCTCCGATGCCTCTACGCGCGGCCCCGGCGCCGTTGTAGCGTGCGAGGCATGAGTCGCTTGGCGTACGTGCTCACCGTGTTCGGGCTGCTGGGCTGCGGAGGCAGCTCGAGCGAGACGCCCTGGCCACGCGAGCCCGACGACGTCGACCTCGGGCCCGCCGGCGAGAAGGACACCGAAGACGCTCCGTTCACAGCGGGAGAGCGCGCGGGTGAGGCGGCGCCCGCCACGATCGCCGATCCGAACGATCCGGCCGCCGCGCCGCGCAGGTGATCCGGTGGGCGATCTGCAGTCCAAGGTGACGCTCAGGCCGCGCTCGAAGCTCGAGCGTGTGCTCGACGTGCTCACCAAGGACTACGACGTGCCTCGCGCCTCGGGCACGCCGCTCGTCGCGCAGCTCGCGCTCTACTATCTCGTCGCCGGCGAGGCCCTGCCCGACGACGCCGCGCGCGTGATCGCGGGGCTGCGCGACGCGGGCGGTGCGGTGGACGCGAGCGCGCTCGCGGCGATCACGCGCGACGTCGTGGCGTCGCTCTGCAACGACACGAAGGTCGACGAGGTGCTCGCCGCCCTGCGCGTGCTGGGCAAGCTCGCCGCGTCGGGCGCCTTCGAGGCGCTCGGCAAGCTCGAGCTCGACGACGCGCGCCGCGCGCTCGGCGCCTTGCCTCGCCTCTCCGCTCAGCAGGTCGACTACCTGCTGCTCGCGAGCCGCTCCTTCGCCACGGTCGCGCCCGCGCCGAGTGCGCAGCGTGTGCTCTTGCGGCTCGGCTATCCGGGGCGAGGCTACGCCGCGCTCACGCGCTCGGTCGACGCGGAGATCCCAGAGGGCGACGCGCTCGAGCTCGCCTGGCGCGCCCACCACGTGCTGCGCGCGCACGGCCACGAGATCTGCGCGCCGGTCGATCCCTCCTGCGAGAGCTGCCGCCTCCGAGGCGCCTGCGCCTTCCGCGGCGAGGGCGAAGACCCTGCGCAGGTGCTCGGGCACGAAGCGAACGCGCCACACAGCTCGGTGAGCCGCGTCTCCGCGAAACCCACGGGTTAGTCGATGCGTTCGCAGGCGAGCAAGCTCTGGTGGCAGGCGGCGCTCGTCGTGCTCGGCCTCCTGCTGGTGCCGCTCGGCGCCTGGTGGCTCTTGCCCTCGACGGCGCCGGCGGGCCGCGCGGCTCAAGGCGCGAGCGGCGCCACGACGCCTTACGCCGACGACGAGCCCGACGAAGCCGAGCCGAGCGAGGATCCCGCGCCGGCAGAGCCCCGCCCGAGGCCCGAGGCCCGCCCGACGCCGAGCGAGCCCGAGCCTGGCGAGCGCCCGGTGCGCGGGCAGGTCGTCGACGGTGAGGGGCGCGCGGTCGAGAGCGCCTGGGTCGGCTGCGCGAAGAAGCAGGAGCTCTTCGCCACGAGCGATCGCGGCGGGCGCTTCGAGCTGCCCGCGGGCGCCGACGGCTGCGAAGCCTACGCCTCCCACCCCGAGCTCGGTCGCAGCCCCAACGTCACGCTGTCCTCGAGCGGCGACAACCGCATCGAGCTGCCCTCGCCGGGCGCGATCGCCGGCTTCGTGGTCGACGAGACGAGCCGCCCTGTCGCGAGCTACCTCATCGCGGTCGAGTCCTTCGAGCCCGCGCACCCCGACTCGGAGCGCTTCGGCGGAGGCTCTCGCTCGATCGAGCACCCGCAGGGCGCCTTCGAGATCAAGGGGCTCGCCGCAGGCAAGTACGTGCTCGTCGTGAGCGCGGCAGGCCGCCCGCCCGCACGCAGCGATCGCATCGAGGTCGAAGCCGGCCGCACGACGAGCGGCGTACGCATCACCTTGCCACGCGGCGGATCGGTGGTCGGCACGGTGGTCGATCGCGAGACCAAGCTGCCCATCGAGGGCGTGCGTATTCGCCTCGACGGCGCGACGACCACCGGCGCCAACGCGATCGCCGCGGTGCTCAGCGACGCGCAGGGCGCCTACACGCTCGACGGCGTGCCGGATGGGCCGTTCAGCGTACGGTTCACGCACCCCGAGTACCGCGAGCGCATCGTGCCGCTCGTCGGCCAGAGCGGCGCGCCGCTGCGTACGACGACCGATCTCGCGCCGCGCGGCGACGGCCCGGCGACCGAGCTCAGCGGCATCGGCGCGACGCTCGCGCAAGGCGCGGGCTTCGTCACCGTCGCGGGTGTGATCGGCGACGGCCCCGCTGCGAGCGCGGGCATGCAGGCGGGCGATCGCATCGAGCGCATCGACGGCCGGAGCGCGGAGGGCTACACGGTGTCGCAGTGCGTGCAGCTCCTGCGAGGCCCCGAGGGATCCACCGTGAACGTGACGCTCGGTCGAGGCGGCTCGACCGTCGAGCTCACGATCACACGCGCGATGGTCACGAGGTGAGCCCGTGAGCGCCGAGCAGACGAGGCCGCACCTTCCGCTGCCCGAGGTCGCGCCGCTCGAGGCCCCAGACGATCTTGCTCCGCGCCTCGCTGAGCTCGGGCTCACGCTCACGCCCGCGCAAGTCACGAAGCTCGGCGCCTACCTCGCGCTCCTGCTCGCGATGAACGAGCAGATGAACCTCACGGCGATCACCGATCCCAGCGAGGCCTGGTCGCGCCACGTGCTCGACAGCCTGTCGATCGTGCCCGAGCTCGCCGACTTGCCGGCCGGCGCGCGGGTGATCGACGTCGGCTCGGGCGGCGGCGTGCCAGGCATCCCGCTCGCGATCGCGCGGCCGGATCTGGCGGTCGTGCTGCTCGACGCCACCGAGAAGAAGGTCGCCTTCCTCGCGGGCGCCGCGAAGGCGCTCGAGCTCGCGAACGTGAAGTGCGTGTGGGGCCGCGCCGAGGAGCTGGCGCAGGGCAAGCTCGGCCACGCCTTCGACGCCGTCACCGCGCGCGCCGTCGGCAAGCTCTCGACCCTGCTCGGCTGGACGGCGCCCTTCGCGAGGGCGGGAGGCAGGCTCGTCTACATCAAGGGCGCGAAGGCCGACGAAGAGCTGCGCGACGCCAAGAAGCAGCTGCGCGCGTTCCGATGCGAGCACCTTCGAACGGTGCTGCGCCCCACCGGGCGGGTCGTCGTGCTCGCGGTACGCTGAGCAGCACGCGCCGCGTCCGGCGCGCTCGCGGTACGCCGCTCGTCGCGGTACACGTGGCGCATGTCGCGACCCACCGAGCTGCCTCCGCCCGGCGCACCCGACGTGCTCTACCTCGTCGATCTCTCGGGCTACGTCTTCCGCGCCTACCACGCGATAGGCCCGCTCTCGAGCCCCACCGGTGAGCCGACCAACGCCGTCTTCGGCACCGTGAACATGCTCCAGAAGCTCGTCGGCGAGCGCAAACCCGCGCTGCTCGGCGTCGCGATGGAAGGCGGCAACAACTTCCGCGCCGAGCTCGACGAGAACTACAAGGCGCACCGCCCGCCGCCCCCGGAAGACCTGCGCCAGCAGATGATCCGCTGCAAAGAGGTCGTCGAGGCCTACCGCATCCCGACGCTGGTCGCCGAAGGCTTCGAGGCCGACGACACGATCGCCGCCATCGCGACGCAGGCCAAAGCCGCGGGGCTCTTCGTGGTGATCGCCTCGGCCGACAAGGACCTCATGCAGCTCGTCGACGATCGCTGCGTCATGTGGGACGCGATGCGCGACCGCGTCTACGGCCCGCCCGAGGTCGAAACGAAGTTCGCGGTGCCGCCGTCGCAGGTGCGCGACCTGCTCGCGCTCGTGGGCGACAGCTCCGACAACGTGCCCGGCGTGCCGGGCGTCGGCGCCAAGACGGCCGCCGAGCTCTTGCAGCAGTTCGGCGATATCGACACGCTCTACGCGCGCATCGACGAGGTGAAGCGCGCCAAGATCCGGGAGTCGCTCCTCGCCAACCGCAAGGACGCAGAGCTCTCGCGCCAGCTCGTCACGCTGCGCGAAGACGCGCCCGTCACGCTCGACCGCGAGAAGCTCCATTACGACGGCGGCGACGTGCCTCGCCTGCGCGCGCTCTTCACCGAGCTCGGCTTCCACCGCCACGCGGGCGCGCTCCCGAAAGACGACGAGGTGAAGCCGAAGCAGCTCGAGCAGATCGAAACGAGCTACGCCGTCGCGCTCAGCGAGAGCGAGGTCGTGTCGCTGCTCGGCGAAGCACGCAACGCGGGCGCCTTCGGCTTCGTCGCGCATACGACGAGCGGCGACGCGATGCGCGCGAGCCTCGTCGGGATGTCGATCTCTTCCGGCAAGGGCCGCGCGAGCTACGTGCCGCTCGCCCACCGCTTGCTCGGCGCGCCCGTGCAGCTCGGCGCCGCGCGCTTCGTCGCGCTCGCGAAGGCGCTGCTCGAGGATCCGAAGCTCGCCAAGATCGGCCACGATCTCGGCCGCGCCGATATCGTCTTGCGCAGGCTCGGCGTGCACCTCGCGGGTGTGCGCCACGACACGATGCTCGCGTCGTACTTGCTCGACCCGGAGGCGGCGAACGATCTCGTGAGCGTCGCGCTGCGCGACGCGGGTGTGGAGCTGCGCGGCTACGACGAGATCGCCCCCAAGCAGCGTGGCAAAGCGCAGCCCGAGCTCGACGAGCTCACGGTCGACGAGGTCGCCACCTGGTGCGCAGCGCAAGCCGATACGATCCTTCGCCTCGAAGAACGCCAGGCGGCGAAGCTCAGCGAGGCGCAGGTCGACCCGCTCTTCCGCGAGCTCGAGCTGCCGCTCGCCACCGTGCTGGCCGACCTCGAGGAGGCGGGCGTGCTCGTCGATCGCCAGGTGCTCGGCGAGCTCGATGCGATCATGACCAAGGAGCTCGCGCGCCTCGAGCTCGCCGCGCGCGAAGCATGCGGGCACCCCGAGCTGAACCTCGGCTCACCGAAGCAGCTCGAGACGATCCTCTTCGACGAGCTCGGACTCAAAGCGACGAAGAAGACCAAGACCGGTCGCTCCACCGACGCCGAGGCTCTCGAAGCGGTGAGCGACGATCACGCTCTGCCCGGCCTCGTGCTCGAGCACCGCGCGATCGCCAAGCTCAAGGGCACCTACGTCGACGCGCTCCCGAAGCTCGTGCACCCCGAGACGGGGCGCATCCACGGCCACTGGCGACAAGCCGTCGCCGCGACGGGGCGCATCTCGAGCGAAGACCCGAACCTGCAGAACATCCCGATCCGCACCGACCTCGGTAAACAGATCCGCCGCGCCTTCGTGGCACCCGAGGGCTCCGTGTTTCTCTCGGCCGACTACTCGCAGATCGAGCTGCGTGTGCTCGCGCACCTCTCGCACGATCCGGTCATGGTCGAAGCCTTCCAGACCGGGCAAGACGTGCACGTGCGCACCGCGATGGAAGTCTTCGGTGTGAAGGCCGACGAGGTCACCGGCGACATGCGCCGCAAGAGCAAGACGGTGAACTTCGGTGTCATCTACGGCATGGGCGAAGTCGCGCTCAGCAAACGCCTCGGCATCCCACGCAAAGAGGCCGCCGATTTCATCGAGCGCTATTTCGAGCGTTACGAAGGCGTCGCGCGCTTCTTGAGGCGCACGCTCGAAGACGCACGCAAGTCCGGCGAGGTGCGCACGCTGCTCGGTAGGCTGCGTGTGCTCAAGGATCTGCGCAGCTCCGACCGCATGCGCCGCGCTCAAGCCGAACGCATCGCGCAGAACACACCGATCCAAGGCACCGCCGCCGACATCCTCAAACGCGCCATGGTCGCGCTGCGCGAGCCCGCCGTACCCGGCGCACGCATGGTGCTCACGGTGCACGACGAGCTCTGCTTCGAGGTGCCCGCGGCGCTCGCCGAGGAGGCCGCGGCGAAAGTGCGCGCCGCGATGGAGGGCGTCGTGAAGCTCGACGTGCCGCTCGTGGTCGACGTGCGCTGGGGCAAGAGCTGGGCGGAAGCGCACTGAAGGCCTGACCGGCGGGCCGCGCGGCGCTCCTCGGCGGGCGTTGGGCGGGCTGCGTGGCTTTCGCTTCTGCCAGGCCGAGCTTTCAGATCTGCACGACCGCGGGCGCGAGCGCGGGCGCCGTTTCGCCGATTCGCCGCGAGTTCTCGCGGCAGCTGGCCGCTGGCACGTGAGCTGCAACATGGGGGACGAAGCGCCTGCGACGGGTTCCCCCCCCACCGTCGAGCAGGCGCTTCGTTTTTTGTCCGTGCCCGCTCGTGGGCAGGCGCCGAGCACGGCTGCGCCGCCGGCCTCCGCGCCTCAGCGCTTCGCCCGGCCCTTGCCGCCGCCCCTCGCGCCGCCGGCCTCGGCGCTCTCGCCCTCGTCGCCCCCTGCCGGCTGGGCCGGCGCGACCTTGAGGCTCTTCCACCTCGCGAGCTCGACGAGCCCCGCGGGCGCGCCCCGTGGTTTGCTCACGTCGCGCCCGCGGCAGACGTGCACCTCGACCCGAGGCGCGCCGCGCGCCTTGGAGTACCAGGCAGCGTAGGACGCGGCCGCCTCGACGACCGCGCGCGGCACCTCGACGCGCTCCGGGTTGCGCACGACGACGTGGCTGCCCGGGATGCCGCCGGCGACGTGCAGCCACACGTCGTCTGGCTGGGCGATGCGGAGCGAGAGCTCGTCGTTCTCCTCGCTGCCTCGCCCGATGAGGATCTCGTAACCCTCGACCACGACCGTTCGGTACGGCTTGCCTCTGCTCGACACGCGGCGTGCTCTCGCGCGTGAGCGACCGGGAGGCAAGCTCGGCGGGCGTCCGAGGCTGATCTCGTAGGTGAAGCGACGAAAGTTGCTCGACGAAGATGCCTCGCCGTGCTCATCTGTGGCCCGTCAACGAACGTGGGCGCGGGGGATGGCGGGTTCCACGCGTGTCGCGACGACTCACGCTGCTGCGTGAGCCGGGGGATCTCGGCCCTCTGCACCGAGTTTCGCCACGTCCCAGCCCGGGCGACGACGTGGTTCGCGTTCGACTCGGGCGAGGCAAGGTATGCATCGCGGCTCGTCGACGTAGAGGTCAACGGAAAGGAACAGTAATGAGGATGCGAATGTCGTTCAAGACTTCATGGGTACTCGCTGCGTGCGCAGCGCTCGCGGCGCTCAGCACTGGCTGCTCGTCGAGCTGGCAGAGCAGCGCGCTCGCTCCCTCGGGCAAGGAGGTCTACGTGGTCGGCATGAAGCAAGGCTTCCTGTCGGCCGACGGCAAGATCTGGCTCTGCCCGATCGAGGGCCAGGCCACCGAGTGCAAGCCCGTGGAGGTAGTCGAGCAATGAAGAGCCAGAAGTCTCTCGGGTCGGTCGTGCGGAGCGCAGTCGTCGCGCTCATCGCGCTCTCGGCTGCAGGCTGTGCCAGTGGCTACCGGGGCATCCAACCGGTCGAAGGCGGCGGCTACATGGTGACGAAGGACCAAGCTGGGTTCATGAGGCAGTACGGCGAGCTGTGGCACTGCAAGCCGGCCAGCGACCCGGCGCAGCTTCAGTGCAAGAAGGTCGCGACGGACTGAGCTGCGCCCCTGCTACTCGGAGACGAGCGGCAGGGTCAGCCGTGCGCGCCAGACTCTCTTCATCGACCACGAACGTCGCCGAGCCGCGCGGGTGGGCTGTGACACCCGCAGTCCATCCGCGCGACGGCGCGGCGGCGTCTCGTCGTACTCACGCACCCGCTCGAGCCCACGGCAGACCGAGCGAGGGCCTCGGCGTCGACGTACGCCCCCGCCGGCTCGAACAATTTGCACCACCATGCATCACGTCCCATCCGGTCGAGCCTCCGTGCAACATCGAGCTCTCTCCGCTCTGGCCTCGGCGCTGCTGCTCGCCGTGGTTCCACTGACGGGCTGCGTGGGCGCGAGCGTCGCCGACCGCGTATCGCTGGTCGCGCAAGCTCCTGCCCCGGGCGCCACGCTCGTGGTCGCGGCGAACGACGCGCAAGTAGCCTTTCTACCGCTGGACGAGGCGATCCAAGGCGTGCTCAGCCGCCACGGAATCGACAGCCTCACGCTCGCGATGGGAGGCGAGCAGAGCACGCTCCAGCCACCGATGCTCGTGACCTTCCAGGTGAAGGACTACGCCGTGTCCGGCGACTACACCCCGGGCGCAGCCGTCGCGCTCTATGTCACGGGCGCGGTCTTCATCCTCCCGCTCGCGTTCCTGGGTCTGGTCGAGGTGGACACGCAGCACTCGGTCGACTTCGAGGTCTCGGTGCGCGATCTGCGCACGGCACCCCGGGTGCTCGTCGCCGAGAAGGGCGGGGACGAGAGCACCCTCCGCTTCGACACGCGAGGCATCGTGCCCTTCTTCAGGCAGCGGTATCGAGCCGAGATGACCTCCTCGCGCGGCTGGGTCAAGAAGGAGCTGAGCCTCGACGACGAGCTCCCCGATCACCGAAGGGATGTCGCCGATCAGCTCGCGACGCGCATGCTGAACCTCGCCCTGCCCGACATCCGCCGGGCCGTCGCCGAGGCGCTCACCCGGCCGCCGCAGATCCTGGTCGCGCCTCCACCCGAGCAGGCGGACGCAGGCTCAGAGGAGTGATGAGGCGCGCTGCGCCCCCTGGCGCGGTGCGTGAGGCGGCAGGTCGGTCGAAGGGCGCCCTGGGCCGACACGCGACGCGCGCCTTCCGCCGCGTACTGGCCCCGGCCGCGCGCACTCCGTAGCATCGCGTGCATGCCCACCGAGAAACGCGTCCTCTGCGTCGAGATCGGCGCCCGCCCCGAGGCGATCTACGAAGCTTGGCTCTCCAGCGCCTCCCACAGCGCCATGACCGGCGCGCCCGCGACGATCGAGCCGCGCGTCGGCGCCAAACACAGCGCGTGGGATGGCTACATCTCAGGCGAGATCACCGCGCTCGAGCCGAACGCTCGCATCGCGATGACGTGGCGCACGACCGAGTTCGGCAACGCCCCCGACTCCAAGCTCGAGGTCCTGCTCGAGCAGGTCGACGACGAGGACACGCTGCTCACGCTCGTGCACGAGGAGATCCCCGAGGGCCAAGGCGACAAGTACCAGCAGGGTTGGGCCGACTTCTACTTCGACCCGATGCTCGCCTTCTTCGGCAAACGCGCGAAGTCGAAGAAGCCGAGCGCGAAGAAGCGCAAGAAGGCGAGCGAGCCCGAGCAGGTCGAGACCAAGGGCGAGAAGGCCGAACGCGAGGCGCTCGAGGCGGAGCAGCAGGCCGCCGCGGCGCTCGCGAAGGCGGCGAAGTCCACCAAGAAGGCCGCGAAGCCCGAGAAGCCCAAGAAGGCCGACGAGCCCAAGAAGTCCAAGAAGGCCGACAAGTCGACCGAGAAGGCCGACGAGCCCAAGAAGCCCAAGAAGCCCAAGAAGGCCGACAAGTCCAAGAAGGCTGACAAACCCAAGAAGGCCGACAAGTCCAAGAAGGCCGACGAGCCCAAGAAGTCCAAGAAGGCCGACGAGTCCAAGAAGTCCAAGAAGGCCGACAAGTCGACCGAGAAGGCCGTCAAGAAGGCCGCCAAGGCGCACAAGGCCGCCGGCAAGGCCGAGAAGAAGGCGGCCAAGCTCCAGAAGCACCCCAAGCCGGCCAAGTCGAAGCGCTGAGGCCGCACGGAGCGAGGGGCGCGTCACGAGCCCACGCCCCCTTTCCGTGACGGGCCTCTGCACCTATGGCAAGAGCGCTCGCAGCGCGCGAGCGCCCAAGCCATGCAGCCCGTCTTCGTCCTCTTCGGCACCGAGTCTGGAAACGCTCAGAGCCTCGCCAAGCGCGCGGGTGAGGCGCTCGCGAAGGCCGGCCTGCCCGCGAAGGTCATCGACATGATGGACTTCGCCGGGCCGGACCTCGAGAAGCTCGAGCGCCTGCTCGTGATCACGAGCACCTACGGCAACGGCGATCCGCCCTCGAACGCCGAGGCGCTGCACGCCTTCCTCATGAAGAAGTGCCCGCCCCTGCCGCGGCTCTCGTTCTCGGTCTGCGCGCTGGGCGACACGACCTACGACCACTTCGCGAAGTGCGGCCGCGACTTCGACGAGCGCCTCGGCGCGCTCGGCGCGACGCGCCTCGTCGATCGGCAGGACTGCGACGTCGACTACGACGACCCCTTCGACGCATGGCTCGCGCGCGTCACCCAGACGCTCGTGGAGCTCGCCACGCCGCGTGCTGCGGCCACCGCCTCGGCGCCGCCGCCCAGCGTCGACATGCCCTCGCTCGAGACGCCCGTCGGGCTCGACGAGCCCGGCACGCGCCGCAACCCCGTGGTGCTGCGGGTGATCGACAACCGCCGCCTCGGCGGAGAGGGCTCTCAGAAGCGCGTGCACCACGTCGCGCTCTCGACCGCGGGCGCGCCCCTGCCCTTCGCACCGGGCGACTCGATCGGCCTCTGGGCCGAGAACGATCCCGCGCTCGTCGAGGCCGTGGCGAAGGCGGGGGCCGTGGCGCTCGACGCGCGCGTCACGCTCGGTGGGCTCGACACGACGCTGCGCGACGCGCTCACGCGCCGGCTGGAGATCCAGCACGTCGACGTGCGTCTCGTCGAGGTGCTGCGTGGGCCGCTGCCCAACGAGGAGCGCCAGGCGTTGATCGAGCGCTCACACGTGGTGGACTTGCTCGAAGCGAGCCCGAAGAAGCTCTCGCCCGCGGAGCTGGTCGATCACCTGCGACCGCTCGCGCCACGCCTCTACTCGGTCGCGTCGAGCCCTCGCGCCTACCCCGGCGAGGTGCACCTCATGGTCGACATCCTCGAGTACCAGCTCTCGGGAACGCGCCGCTGGGGTGTCGCTTCGAAGCAGATCGCCGAGCGCCTGCCGGTGGGCTCGATGATCCCGGCCTACCTGCACAAGACGCCGAGCTTCCGCCTCGTGCCGGCGCCGACGCGCATCGTGATGATCGGCCCCGGCACCGGCCTCGCGCCGTTCCGCGCCTTCCTGCAGGAGCGCAAGCTCGACGGCGCCAAGCGGAGCGCGTGGCTCTTCTCCGGCGCGCGCAGCCGCGCGCACGACTACTTCTACGGCGACGAGCTCGAGGCCTACGCGCGTGAGGGCACGCTCGCGCACCTCGACCTCGCGTTCTCGCGCGACCAAGCGGACAAACGCTACGTGCAGCACCGCATGCTCGAGCGCGGCCGCGAGCTCGCGGCGTGGATCGCCGAGGGCGCCGTGATCTACGTGTGCGGCAACGCCTCGCGCATGGCGCCCGACGTGCACGAGGCGCTCGTGTCGATCCTGCGCACGCACCTCGGCAAGACCGACGCGAACGCACGCGCCGAGCTCGCCGCGATGGCCGAGAGCGGGCGCTACCAGCGCGACGTCTACTGAGGCGGGGCTGCCAGGCGGGTGCCGGCGGCTTCGCCCGACAGGGCCGAGAACCTGCCGAAAAGGCCTCGCTGGCGGCGCCCGTAGCACGAATCGTCGCCACTGCGCCCACGATCAGTTTGACAGAAGCCAGCGCCCGACTAGAGTGCGCGTCCCCATGGTTTCCGCAACGCAGCAGACGTCCCGTATCCGTCAACGCAAGCAGCGCAAGGCCGGCGTCAAGACCAAGCGCCTGAACCGCGCCAACGGCACGCCTGCGTTCGCCATCCACCCCGAGGGCTACTCGGCGACCGCCGCCGATTCCAAGCCCGTCGCGGCGCCGCAGTCGAAGTAGGAGTCGTTTTCGTCATGGCCAATCACGCATCCGCCGAGAAGCGCAACCGTCAGCGCATCACCCGCACCGAGCGTAACCGCTCGGTCAAGAGCTCGCTCCGCACCGACCTGAAGAAGACCCGCGCTGCCATCCAGGGCGGCGACGAGGCGGCCGCCAAGGTCCAGGCGTCGCAGAGCAAGCTCGACAAGGCTGCCAAGCGCGGTGCGATCCCGACGAAGCGCGCCTCGCGCCTCAAGTCGCGCCTCGCGCGCGCGGCGCACAAGGCCGCTGCCGCCAAGGCGGAGTGAGCCGCTGCCTCCCCTGAGGAGGCAGCCCTCGCGGCGATGACGAGAGGGAGCAGGCGAGAGCCTGGCTCCCTCGTCGTGTTCCATCGCTCTCCGCGTTCCGGGGCCCCGGCGCCTCGCGCTCAGCGCAGATCCGCAGCGCTGCGCGCGCCCAGCACGAAGCCGCGCTCGAGCTCGGGCCGGCTCGTCGGCCTGAGGCCCTTCGGCTGGCTGACCCAGCGCGAGCCCGCGACGGCGTAGCGCCAGGGCGCCTCGCGATGTCGCGCCTCGGCGTAGTCGACGCCGACGCGTGGACCGACGGCGATCGCCTCCGGCGCCCTGCCCTCACGGAGCTCGAGCCCGCCCGGCTCGTGCAGCACGTGTCCGCTCCAGGAGGTGTCGAGCCCCAGCGCGGCGCCGACCTTGCCCGGCCCGGTGAGCAGCGCCGGCCCGTCACGCCCGGCTCGACGCGCGCGCACGACATCCAGCCCACGCACCGGCTCGCAGGCGCGGATGAGCACCGCCGCGCCCTCTCCTTCGGCGTTGGTCACGACGTTGAGCATCTGGTGCAGGCCGTAGCAGAGGTACACGTAGGCCCGCCCGCCGGGTCCCCACATGGGCGCGTTGCGCGGCGTGCGCCCTCGGTGGCAGTGGTTGGCGGAGTCGTCGGGCCAGCAGTAGGCCTCGACCTCGGTGATGCGCAGCGCGACCTCGCCGAGGTGGAGCTCGCAGCCGAGCAGGTCGACGGCCACTTCGCGAGCGTCGCGGGCGTAGAAGTGTGGCGGCAGTAGACGCATCGCGCTCGTACGGATCCTCGCCGCGGAATGTGCTGCCCGGGTGCCGGGTTCGCAAGGCCGGCGCTGGCCGGAGCGCTGGGCGGGGCCGGCCCTCGCGAGAGCTGTGCCGGGGATGAAGGTATGCGAGAGTAGGCACGACTCCGGCGCACTCTTTCGTTTGCACATCCAACCAGTCGTTTGCACATCCAATCATCCAGAGGAGATCGAAGCATGCTCTTCCGCAAGCTGATGACGCTCGGGTTGCTCGCCGCGCTGAGCACCGCCTGTGGCTACTCCGAAGACGAGTGGCAGGCCCAGCTCGCCAAGTACGGTGAGCTCGAGCGCAGGAGCCAAGCCACGCAGACGCAGCTCCAGGCCGAGCTCGAGGCGGAGCGTCAGCGCGTGATGGCGCTCACCAAGCAGCTCCAGGACGCGGGCGTCGACATCTCCAACCTGAAGACGAGCCTCGACGCCTCGGGCGACAAGCTCAGCCAGCTCTCGCTCACCGTGGAGCAGCAGCAGAAGGCGCTCGCGGAGTACCAGGCGAAGGCGCGCCAGCTCGAGCAGATCAAGGCGCGCTTCGAGACCTTGAGGAAGAAGCTCGACGAGCTCACCAAGCTCGGCCTCGCGGTGAACATCCGCAACAACCGCATGGTGATCTCGCTGCCTGGCGACGTGCTCTTCGACTCCGGCAAGGAGACGCTGAAGAAGGAGGGCAAGGAGATCCTCACGAAGGTCGCGCAGGTCATCCGCGCCGACAGCTCCTTGCTCTCGCGCCAGTACCAGGTGTCGGGGCACACCGACTCGCAGGCCTACCGCGGTACCTTCCGCGACAACTGGGGCCTGTCGCTCATGCGCGCGCGCGAGGTCTTGCTGTATCTCGTCGACGACAAGGAGACGAGCCTGCCCGCCAAGAACTGGAGCGCCGCGGGCTTCGGCGACACCGATCCGGTCGCAGACAACGCGGGCGCAGATGGCCGCATGAAGAACCGACGCTGCGAGCTCATCGTCGTGCCGAGCGTCGAAGAGATGCTCGATCTGCGCAGCATCGCGCAGTGAGCGTCAGCGCCGCGGCCTGAGCTCGTGCACGTGCACGGGCTCGCGCTCGCGATCGCAGCCCGGGACGCGGTCGGCGCAGCGCCGCCTCAGCGCGGGCGCCGCGTCGGCCGTCCGGTGGGCGAGCTGCTCGAGCCAGGCGAGCTCGGTGCCGAGGCCGCCCGGATCGAGCGCGCGGAGCGCGAGGGCCTGCACGCGCAGCAGATCCGGCTGCCGAGGCGCGAGCGTGAGCCCGCGCATGGTGGCCTCGAGCGCGCCCCGCTGATCGCCGGCGCTGCTCCTCGCGATCGCGAGCGCAGCCCAGGCGAGCTCGTCCTTCGGCGCGCCGAGCGCCGCGGTCTCGTAGTAGGGCACCGCGCGATCGAAGCGCCACACCTGCGCGAGCGAGCGCCCGCGCGCGTAGCCGATCGCGGGGTGCCCCGGGGCGAGCGCTTCGGCGCGGTCGAGCGTGCGCATCGCGTCGTCGACGCGACCGAGGCGGCCCTCGAGGTCGCCGAGCAGGTGGAGGGCACGCGCGGCGCGCAGGTCGTCGCCCTCGGCCTCGGCGATCGAGAGCGCGGCCTCGAGGCTCGGGCGCGCGAGCTCGAGCTCCTCTTGGACGGCGTGCAGCATGGCCTGACCGTGATCGGCGAGCCGATCGCCGAGCGTCGGCTCCACCACGACCACGCCCTCGGGATCGAAGCGCACCTCCGCCTGCGCGAGCTCGACGATCGGAGGCTCGACGCAGGCGTCGAGGCCCGAGTGACGCGCGAAGGCCTGCCCGCGGGCGCTGCGGTGCTCGTCGCAGGCGAGCGTGCTCGCCTCGAGCGTGCGCGCTCGGTAGCGGAGCGCCGCGCGGACCGCGAGCGGACCACGCGAGGTGGCGTCGAGCGGCACCGTGAAGGCGTAGCGCACGACACGCGCGTCGCGGGGCGCGACCGTGTGGTCGTAGGCCGAGGCGCGGAAGGCCTCCACCTCGTGGGTCTCGAGCGGTCGTCCCTCGTCGTCGACGAGGCGTGCGTGGAGGCGATGCGCCTCCGGATCGCGGCCCGAGCTCGCGTGGCGCGCGCCCGAGGAAGCGAGGACCTCGCCGAGCGCATCGACGAACTCGACCTCGATCCACGTGTCGGCGAGATCGATCGTGCCCCCGGGGAAGCGGTGCCCGACGCCCAGGTTCTTCACGACGACGTCGACCTCGACCCGCGCACCGGGCTCGAGCGTGAGCCGCTCGGCCGGGAGCGCGGGCTCGCCCGCCTCCGAGCGGGCCACGGGGATGTCGAGGCGCACGGCCTCGCGCATCGTCTCGGCGATCCGCTCGAGCTCGTCGTCGTCGCGCCGCATGGCCGCGAGCAAGGTGTGGCCACCGCGCACGCCGTGCGAGCGCAACAGGCCGTCGTGTGCAGAGACGTCGTAGTCGCGCGCCTCGTCGAGCTGCATGTGGCAACCGCGGCAGTCCGCCTGCGCGACGGGGACGTCGATGCGCTCGGCGTGCGAGCCGGCGAAGGCGCTGCGGCGCCACGGGAGCACGTCGTCGGCGCCGCCGATGAAGTGTGGGTGACCGGTGGCCTCGGAGAGGAAGGCCTTGTGGCACGCGGTGCAGAGCGAGCCGTCGCGCAGCGGCGCGGGCTTCACGCGCGCGACGTGCGCGCGGATGCTGGCCTCGTCGTCGAGGTCGGGGATGGGGATGGGCGAAGCATCGAGCGTGTAGCCCGCGTTCCCGCCCGGACGGAGCTCGACGATCGAATGGCAGACGGAGCAGCTCACGCCCGCGTAGGCGCGCGGATCGTCGGGCTCGACGGGCTCGTCGAGCGCGCCGTCGACGAGCAGCGCGGGGTCGTGGCATCCACCGCAGAAGCGGCTCGCGACCGCGCCCTCGGCGTCGCGGAAGCGCTCCACGGCCGCGCGGTAGAGCGGGTTGCCGAACGAAGCGTGCGCGTGCGCGCTCTTCCGGAAGCTCGCCACGACCCCGGAGTGGCAGCCGTCGCAGCGCTCGACGTCGCCGAGCTCGTGACCCGAGCGCCGACCCGCCCCGACGATCTCGACCTGCGAAGGCGCGAAGCGCACCGCGTCGACCGGGAGGCGCGCGACGTGCGTAGCGTCGGCCTCGACGGGTCGCGCCGCGGCGGCGAGCGCCGGCTCGGCGGCTGCGTCCGAGCCCCGAGCGGCCTCGAGCTCGGCGCGCTGCTGGTCGCCGAAGCAGGCCACCGCCGCGGCGGCGAGCACGAGCGACGAGAGCAGCGCGCCGTATCTCACGACCGACGGCGCCTCCCCAGGTAGGCGAACGCGGCCGCGAGCGCCGCGAACACGCCAGCGGCGCCTCGCTCGTGATCGCCGCCGCCAGCGACGACGCAGCCGCATCCGCCACCCTCGGGCGGAACGTCCGTCTTCGCGCCCGTGTCCGTCACACCCGCAGCGGCCTCGGCAGCCTCCTTCGCTTTGCGCTTCGCCCGCTGGTACGCGACCGGATCGACGCGCCCCGGGCCGATGCCCGTGAGCCCGATCTCGGGTACGTCCTGCACGACGAGGCTCGCGAAGTCCGTCTTGCCGCGAGGTGCGAAGGCGAGGTCGAGCGCCGACTGCGTCTTCTGCTGCTTGCCGGCGGGCGGCCCGCCCCACACGCCTCGTACGGGGTTGTCGCACTTGATCGGTCCGTCCCAGAGATGACGGATGGCGTAACGCCCTTGGAAGTTGCTCGCGCCGTGCTTCATCACGGACGCACCACGCTCGAGCTTCTTGCCCTCGCTCATGAACTCGCGCCCGCCGGCGATGGGCGGTGCCTCGCGGAAGACGAGGTCCTCGCCGAGCGAGTCCTTCGTGTAGCGGGCGTGCAGCCTCGTCAGGACGAAGTTCATGCTCGGCGGCTGGGGGATCGAGCGCAGGTCCGCCGCGAGCTTCCCGGGGCCCGGGGCCTCTCCGTAGAGGTTCATGCTCGCGGACCGCGACTTCACGCACTCGCCGAGCTTCGACGGGAGCTTGCCGCTCACGCGCACCGCGACGCCCGTGGGCGTCTGCTGGGGGCCGACCTGATAGCTGACCTCGACCTTGCCCTCGGCCGCTTTGTCCTCGGCGAGCACCTCGGCATAACACGCGCGGACCGGGCCGAGCATGCCCTGCCCTCGCCTGGGCCGAGGTGCCCCGAAGTCGTCATCTCGGCCCGGGGACGCGCCCGAGGACTTGGAGAAGTCCGCCGTGACGATCGGCACGCGCGGGCGCGAGGCGTCGTCGCCGGCGATCACGTCGGCGCCGAGCGTCATGAGCTCGCCGTGCTGGAGCGGAGGCGTCGGGCAGGGGTCGCAGCTCGCCGAGTCCCACGCGTACTCGGTGACGACGGCCTTCGGGTTCTTCTCGAGGGTGCGATCGAAGAGGTCCGCGTAGAACGATCCGAACTTGTCGATCGCCTTCTCGTCGAGGTCGATGTTCGTCGGGATCGTGACGTTGGGATAGTTGGCGACCTCGTAGCGCTTGCCCGGCGACAGCACGTGCACGATGAGGTCCTGCGTGCCGCCCGAGTTGAGCAGGCCGAGGCGCACGGGCAGGCTGAAGCGGTCGTCGTCGTAGTGGAAGCGCAATGGCGACAGCTTCGCGCGGCGCTTCCCGTCCACGGTCTCGAACGTGACCTTGTCGGTGTTCACCTTCGCGACGAAGAACTTCATGTTCGCCGCCACGTAGGGGCGCAGCACCGGCTCGGCGCCCTCAGGGATCTTGTACTGGTTGTCGCGCAGCCAGCGGTCGAGCCCGCCCGAGTCTTCGGCGCTCAGGATGACGATTTCGTACTCGCCGACCGAGAACTGCGCCTCGATCTTCACACCGTAGTCGGCGCTCGCGCCCTCTTCCATCGAGCGCGCGGCCTTCGCCGCCCCGGCAGGTGCGGGCAGCGCCTCGGGCCGGACGCGCGCCGCGCACGGGTCCTGCTCCCAGTATTCGACGAGCCTCGGCGCGGCGAGCTGGTCCACCTTGGCGAAGATCTCCCGCGGGAGGGTCTTCACGTTCTCCTCCTGGAGCACGACGGGCACGGGCACGACCATCGCGAAGGCCGAAGGCGGCCCCTCGTAGTCGTTCTGCATCGACAGCACCGTGCGGATGCCATCGCGCATGAGCACGACCTGCGTGGCGTTGTTGAAGAGCTTCGCGTCGGCGCCGCTCACGTAGAAGCCGCAGAAGGCCTCGGCCTCCGCGCTGCCCAGCCACGTACTCGCCGCGAGCCCGAGGCCCACGGTCCACTTGCCCAGCTTCATGCCTGCGTCCTCCCGATGACCGGCCGGATGGTACGCCCCTCTACGCGCGAGACGCGGAAAGGATCCATCGCCGACGCACGGCGAAGACGCGACGTTGCGTGACGGACGGGCGCGCTCAGGCCCCGAGCGCGTGCAGCTCGCCCGAGGGGTGGCGCACCACGCCGGGCGCGGCGTCGAGCGCGAGGCGCGCCGCGGCGCGGCCGACGAGCTCGGCCTCGATGGGGCGCGCACCGAAGGGACGCAGGATCGGCGCGAGCGTGCGCGAGGCCACGATCGCGAGGTGCTCTCCGAAGCGGCGCTCCTGCCGATCGCCGAGCAAGAGTGAGGGCTGGAGGATCGCGAGCGCGTCGAAGCCGAGCCCCTCGAGGTCGCGCTCCACCTCGCCCTTCACGCGGTTGTAGAAGACGCTCGAGCGCGCGTCGGCGCCGAGCGCGGTGACGACCACGAAGCGCGAGGCACCCGCCTGCTTCGCGGCGCGCGCGAAGGCGAGCACGGCGTCGTGATCGACGGCGCGGAAGGCCTCCTGCGAGCCGGCCTTCTTGATCGTGGTGCCGAGCGTACACACGGCGACGTCGGGCGAAGGCGCGTCGCCCGCGTCGAAGCTCGCGAAGTCGACGCGGCGCTGCTCCAGCTTGGCGTGCGTTCGCTCGAGTTCGCGACGGCCGAAGGACACGACGCGATCGACGCGCGCCTCCGCGAGCAGGGCGTCGAGCGCGTGACCACCGACCAAGCCACTCGCACCTGCGATCCAAGCCGTCTCAGCCATGCCGCGACTGTGGCACGGATCGCGCCGCAGCGCCTCGCGAGCGCAGCGCCTCGGGAGCGCTGCGCCTCAGGGAGCGCAGCGCCTCGCGAGCGCAGCGCCTCGGGAGCACTGCCCCTCAGGGAGCGAGGATCCGGCCCGGCGCGCCGTCCTTGCCCTCGGCCGTGTGGCAGGTGTTGCAGTCGCCGGACTGCACCGGGTCCTTCATCGCGAGCACCTTGCCGTCGCGGCGCACCTCGGCGCGGATGGGGAAGGTCGCCGCCTGCGGCTCTTGGTAGAAGTTGCCTCGCGGCCTCACGGCCACCTCGAACACGCGGCCCACCGCGTCGGTCACGACGACGGTCGTGCCGGTCGGTGTGCTGCCGAAGCAGTCGTCTTCGTCGTGCAGCCCGGGGAAGACCGTACCCGCGAAGAGGAAGTCCGGCCCCTTCTCACCGGCGACTCCGCTCAGGTGGCAATCGATGCAGGCCAGTCCCGGGCGCATGTCGGGCGACTCCTCGTTGCCGAGCGGCCAGCGTTGATTGGAGGTGCAAGTAAGCGTGATGGGCCCACCACCCCCGACGCCCTCGCAGCTGCCCTCGGGCATGCCGGCGGTGAGCCAGCTCTGGAAGGCCTGGATCTGCGTGGCGGGCAGCTGACCCGTCGGCGGCATCGGGTCGGTCGCCGAGCTCATGCGCGCGAGAGAGCGCTGCGCCACGGTCTGCGAGGCGTCGTCGGGTGAAGGTGCCGCGAGGTCTGCGCGCGAGGTGATGCGCACGCCGCCCGAGGGGCTTTGGCCCGAGTGACAGCTCACGCAGCTCGAGAGCACCTCGGCGACGTCGCAGGGCAGGCCACCGAGCGCGCCACCGGTGCCCGAGCCCGCGCCGCTGCCGGTGTCGCCGAAGGGAGAGTCGTCGACCGAGCAGGCGAAGACGACGGAGAGGGACACGGCGGAGCTGAGCACGAGGAGCGCGAAGCGGGGGTGAAGCATGGTGAGGCTCGAGGTGGCGTGGGAACGACGTGCTTGGATGTCGCGAGCGCCCGGCTCATTCGCCACCCCGATCGTACGCTCGCGCGTTCGCGTGTCGACGTGACCCAAGGAGAGCTTTCGTGGGGAGAATCTCCCCAGCGCACGAATGGGTCGCGTGGTGCGCCGCTGCATCGCGACCCTGCTCCGCGGGCGGCAGCGCTGGCCCCGTCGCGCTGCTCTGGTAGGCTGCCGCCCCACGATGGCGGGGCGCTACCAAGCCGAGCTCGAGCGCGTCTTCGACGCGCCGCGCGCGCTCGTGTGGGCCGTGGTCGCCGACACGAACCGCTGGGATCACGCCGCGGGCCTCGCGCCGCCGCGCTACGACTGGCTCGTCGAAGGCAAGAAGAACCTGCGCCTCGCGCGCGCGACCGAGCTCGGCATCGCGCTCGAGTGGGTCGAGCCGCCTTACGTGTGGATCGAGGGGCGCCGCGTGGAGGGCGAGCGGCGCTTCCGCAAGGGCCCGGTGGCGCGCGGCGGCTTCGACGTGACGCTCGACGACGCACCCGGCGGGGGTACGCACGTGCGCGCCGTGGCGTGGGTGGAGGCGCCGCTCGTCATCGGCGTGTTCCAGAGGCTGAAGTTCGCCCGCGCGCTCGAGCGCTACTTCGACGCCGCGCAGGGGGTGCTGGGTGCGGCCTCGCTGCGCGCCTCGACCGACGGAGAGCGCGACGACGAGCCTGCGATGGCGCGCGCGCGCCGACTGATCGACGAGTCGCCTCGCGACGCGGCACCCGCGGATCGGGTCGGGCTCGACGAGACCTTGCTGGCGACGCGCAGGCAGCGCCTGCGTGGGCGGCAGCTCGACGAGACGATCGTGGAGCGTTTGGTCGAGCACCTCGTGCGCACCCCGGACGACGAGGTCGCGAGCATGAAGCCCTTCGAGCTCGCGCGCGGCTGGCGCCACGACAAACGCGAGGTCTTGCGCACCTTCCTCCACGCCACCGAGGCCGGGCTCACCGACCTTCGCTGGCAGATCAACTGCCCGGTCTGCAAGGTGGGCGCGGGCCTCGCTTCGCACCTCGGCGAGCTCGGCGAGACGCAGCACTGCGGCGCCTGTCGCATCGACTACGAGATCGACTTCGCGCGTCACGTCGAGGCGGTGTTCACACCCAACGAGGCCCTGCGGCACGTGGAGCCCAAGCTCTACTGCGCCTCGAGCCCTGCGTTCCTGCCGCACGTGTACGCCCAGCTGCGCGCCGACGCGGGCGCGCAGGTCGAGCACGTCGCGGATCTGCCGACGGGCAGCTCGTTCGTACGCTCGCTCTGGCAGAGCGGGGGCGAGGAGCTCGAGCTCGAGCGGCGGCCCGCCCGCGTGGTGATCGACGTCGACGAAGAGCGCCTCTCGGTGCGCCACGAGGGGGAAGCCAAAGACGGCGAGCCCACGGTGCTCGCGCTGCACAACCGCACGAAGGACGAGGTCGCGGTGCTGCTCGAGCGCAGCTCGTGGTCGTCGGACGCGGTGCTCGGCACGGTGATCGCTTCGATGCCCGAGTTCTCGGGGCTCTTCGCGACCGAGGCGCCGGCCTCGGGGGTGGAGCTGCGCGTGGGGCACATCGCGCTCCTGTTCAGCGATCTGGTGGGCTCGACGGCGCTCTACGAGCGCGTCGGCGACGCGCGTGCCTTCGCGATCGTGGAGGAGCACTTCCGCTTGATGTCGGAGATCATCGGCAGGCACGGCGGCGGCGTGATCAAGACGATGGGCGACGCGGTGATGGCGAGCTTCCCTTCGCTCGCGGGCGCCGCGGCCGCCGGCCTCGAGATGATCGCCGAGCACGACGCGAAGCACGGCGAGCTCGGCCTGGGCGTGAAGCTCGGAGCCTACGCGGGGCCGTGCCTGGTGGTGCGCGCCAACGATCGGCTCGACTACTTCGGCACGACGGTGAACATCGCCGCGCGCCTGCAGGCCCAGGCCGCGGCGAGCCAGCTCGTCTTGACCGAGGAGCAAGCCGCCGAGCCCAGCGTCGCGCCCATCGTCGAGGGCGCGGAGCACGCTCGCTTCGAGGCGAAGCTCAAGGGCATCGCCGCCGAGCAGAAGCTCGTCGCGATCTGCGTCGCGAGCGCGAAGACCTGAGGCGCGGGCGCGGCCGCGACCTCCCCGGGGAAGGTCGCGGCCACATGCGAGCGAGTCGGCGCTCAGTTCGCGACGTCGACGTAGAACACCCCGCGCAGATCTTCGCTCGCGGAGATCGCGCAGGTGTTGTTGCCGCCGCCGGTGCTGCGCCAGGAGGTCACACGGAACTGGTAGTACATGCCCGGCTCCATCGGCCCGCCGTAGGCGACCTCGACGTTGCCCGCACCGTTCGCGCCAGGCACGTTGCCGCCGTCGCAGTCCTGACCGTTGACCTGCGCGTCGGAGCGGCACCAGGCGAGCTCGCCGTAGGCGTCGTAGACGACGACCGTGTAGAAGTCCTCGCTCGAGTCGTCGGCCCAGCGCAGGGTCGGCGCGCTCGTCACGGCCTCGGGCTGCTCGGCGCCTGGGCCCACGACCGCGAGCGCCTCGGTGATCTTGAAGGCGTCGAGCGAGACCTGGCTGCCGGGCTTGGCCATCGAGGTGTAGACGATCTCGGTGCCGCCCTGGCACTGATCGGGATCACGCACGAGCAGGTCGTTCTCGAAGGCGGCGAGCGCGACGTACTCGCCCTCGGGCACGCCCTCGATCGTGAAACCTCCGCTCACGTTCGGCGCACCCGCGAGCGGCGAGCGCAGCCCACGGGGGACCTCGCCTCGCACGAAGGTGTCGCTGAAGGTCGAGCGGACGACGAGCACCACGCTCGTCCTCGACCCTCCAGGAGCGTTGACGATGTTCACCGAGCCCGACACCGTGCCGAGGCCGTCGGTCGACTGGAGCAGGTCGACGCCGCTCACGGCGGCCTTGTTGCTGACGCTGGTGTCGACCGCGTCGACCTGCAGACCCGCGGCGTAGCCCTTCACCGTGTAGCTGCCGTCGGGCACGTTGAAGATCGTGTAGAGGCCCGCGCGATCGCTCACCGCGCTGATGCCCCGGCCCTCGGCGTTCTCGGCGACGACCAGCACGCCGTCCTCGAGATCGTCTTCGGCGACGACCTTGCCGGAGATGCTGGCGTTGCCCTTCTCGGCGTCGGGCAGCGGGATGAGGGAGATGTCGGTGAGCGTCGACTGGATGGTGTAGCCAGCGTCGTCGGTCGCCGAGGCGGCGCCGCTCACCGGCAGCGCGGTGCGCAGGCCACCGGGGAAGGTCTGATAGTCCTGGGCGCTCGCGCGCAGCGTGAAGCTCGCAGAGGGGTCCGGTGCACCGTCGGCGGTTCGCGGCACCGGCACGGTGAGGGCGTAGTTGCCGGCGGCGTCGGAGATGGCGACGTCGGTCACAGCGGTGGCCGTCGCGTCGAAGGCGATGACGTGCGCGCCCTCGATCGCCGCCTCGGAGACGGCGTCGAAGACCTTGCCTTTCATCGTGACGGGCTTGAAGCACTTGTTTCCGCCCGAGCTCAGCTCGGCGCAGCTGAGGCCCTCGTCGCACAGCGCGCCGGACGCGGGATCGGGATCGCAGTCACCACCCTCACCGACGACCGTGGCACACAGCCCGTTGCCTTTGCCGTCGTCGAGGCACTTCGCGTCGCCCACGCACCAGTCGGTGCCGCCGAGCTCGCAAGCGCCGCCCTTCGGAATCTGACAGACGTCTTCGTCGCCCTTGGGCGCGCACACGTAGTCGCCGGGGCAGTCCTGATCGTCGATATCGCAAGCATCGCCGAGCTTCTCGGGGGAGCTGCCGCAAGCGGCGCCGAGCACGAGCAAGAGAGCGGCGGAGGAGAACGATGCGCGAGCGCGGACTCGATGGGTCATGGTGGTCATCCTGGGTAGCTTCACAGCAAGGGGCGGGCCGAGCTGAGCTCGCCCAGCCTGCGGAAGGTACCGCGGGCGCGTGGATACGGCTCAGTTCCAGGTGAATCCACGGCGATTCACCCATCTTCTTGCGTGCGCGGCAGGCACACCTCGGCGGGCATGTAGGTACGTCGACGACGACCTCCGCTGCGACGAGCGTGTCAGGGCAGCACGCCGCCGCTGCGTAGATCGGTGCGCAGCGCCGCGGGATCCCGAGAGAGCGCCGCTGCTCCGTCCAGAGCGGCGCCGCTTCGAGGAGGCGCGAGCAGCCCCTCGGCGATCACGATCTCGCCTTCGACGATCGCCTCCTCGAAGCCGGCGTCGAGCGGGTGCGCGACGCGCTGATAGGCGACGCGGTAAGCGATCTCGCGCTGCTCGGACAGAGGCGTGGGGATCTCGACGGTGCGTGGCTCGTGGTGGACGCGGTCGTCGCGGACGAGCTTGCGACCCGTGGCTCCGGGCGCGAGCTCGAAGTGTCGCGCGAGGTGGCGGAGCTCGCGCGCGAGCACGAGGCGGTCGGGCCCGAGGACCTCGACGGAGATCTCGACGCGACGGAAGAGGTCGCCCGTCGGGAAGGCGTGGCCGGACACCTTGGGGCGGAGCACGACGCGCACGCGATCGTCGAGCCGCACGACCTCGACGTCGACGGCGCTCCTCACGATCTCCTCGCTGCGCGAGGCGACGAAGGCGTGGCTGCGGCGCGTGCCCTCGAGCGTGGGCATGTGGCAGTCGGCGCAGCTCCGGTCGCTCGAGGCAGACGCCGCGTGCTCACGCACGGTCGACTGCATGAGCTCCGCCACGTCGCCGCCGCGCAGCCCGGGGAACGCGAACTCGTGGCAACCCGCGCAGGCGCTCGCGGTGGCGAAGCGCGCGTCTCGCACGACCGGATGCGGCGCGCTCTCGGGGGCGGCGTGGACGCGGGGTGAGGCGAGCACGCGATCGTCGTCGCCGGTGAGGTGGCAGCTCACGCAGCCCACGCCGAGCTCGGCGACCTCGGGCGGCTCTTCGAGCGCAGGCACCGCCTCGGGCGCGTGGCACGATCGACAGAAGGGCAGCGGCTCGATCGCGAAAGCTCGGCGGTAGGCGGGCTCGAGGTCGGCGCGCTGGTGCAGCGAGCCTCGCCACTCGCGCGCGACCTCGACGTGGCAGGCTTCGCAGGCTGCGTTCGCTCGCACGGCCTCCCCCAGACGAGCGCGCCCCGGCGTGGGCATGCGGAGCCGAGCGGCGGCGCGCAGCGCGGGGGGCGCGGCGCCGATCGACAGCGGCGCTCCTGCATCGCGACAAGCGAACGCGGCGGCGGCGCCCAGAGCGAGCGCCGCGAGCTGGGGCGGCCGGCTCCGCCAGGCGGTCGACCTCGCTCGTCGAGACGACGCGACGCCACCCGGGACCTGCCCGCGTGGCGTCGCTCGCGTTCGCATCGGCCAGCTCGGCCCGGCTCAGGGGCGGATCGTCGCGCCGGTCGTGAAGGTCGGCTTCGAGAAGGGGCTGACCTTGGCCGACTGGAACGCGGCCTTGATGCAGCTCGCCGCGCCGCCCTTGTCGGCGGCCCAGCCGCCGACCGAGACGCTCTGGACCGAGCCGCTCGAGTTGAAGGTCACCGTGGCGCGCGAGACGTCGTCCGCGCCGGCCACGCAGGCCTTCGCCGCACCCATCGCGCCGTTGATCGCCGAGGTGACCGAGCCGACCGGCGGGCGATCGGGCAGCGCACCCGCGGGCGTGGGCTCGGTCGCCGGCGTGGCCTCGACGGGTTTCGCCGTCTCCGCGCCGACGGCGTCTTTCATCGCGCTCGCGAGGTCGCCTTCGGGCTCGACGCGCGCCGTGCCGGTGGGCTTCGGCGGAGGCGTCCAGCCGGGCGGGGCCGACGCGGGCGGCGCGAGGGCCTCCTCGGCGGCGCCTGGCTCGACCTTCGCGACGGCGTCGTCGAGGTTCGCGATATCGAGCGTGCCGTCGCCAGCCGCTTCGTCCTTCTTCGCGACGGCCTCCGGCTCGGCCGGCTTGGGCTCTTCGGCCTTGGGCTCGGCCGTCTCGACCACGTCCGCCTTCGGGGCTTCGGGGGGCTGCTCGGTACCTTTGCCCATGAAGAACATCGCCGCCGCCGCAGCGGCACCGAGCCCGAAGATCGCCACACCGATCGCGCGGAAGCTCGAGCCGCCGCTCTTCGGCGCGGGCTTGGCTTCGCTGAGCTGCACGACGTTCGAGGCCGGCGCCGCGGAGGGCGGCGGCTCGGAGGCCGTCGACGCCGAGGACGGCGGGCTCGACGCTGCGGCCGGCGGGCTCGACGCCGCGGCCGGCGAGATGCCCGCTGCACCCGAAGCGGGCGGCGCGGAGTCACGCGTGGTGATCACCGGCTGCGAGGCTCGCGCGAGCGCCGACAGCGAAGCCGGCGTCGCGCTGGCCGGACCGGGCATCGACGCGGGCGGCGCCGACGGTGGCTTCGACGCGACCGCCGAGAGCGAGCTCGGAGGCGGCGGCGCGGCGAGCGAGCTCGGCGGCAGCGAGCCTGGAGGCAGCGACGACGGCGGAGGAGGCGTCTTCGAGACCCTCTCTGCGAGCTCCTTCAGGGAGGGGCGGCGGAGGGAGGGTCGGGGCTTGTCGTCGTCGCTCTCGGACATCTTGGATACTCCTGCAGTCGTGGGCTCGCCTGGCTCGGCTTCGAGCGTGGGAGCGGCGAGTAGAGAGTCGAGCTGCATCTCCTGCGCGGAGGCAGCGGGCGCAGCGGCGGCGCGTGCACGCGCCACGGTGGCGTCGGCGAGCTCGTCCCAGGCTTGCGCCTCGCTCGTCGAAGCGCGCGAGGGCTCGGGCCAGCGGCCGAGCAGGGCGTCGAGGTCGATGGGGGGACGGGAGCTCATGCGTCGCCTTCTCCGGTGCCGAAGCCACGCTCGGCGAGGGATGCGCGAAGCTTGCGGCGTGCTTCGTGCACACGCCACGCGATCGTGCCCACGGGGCAGCCGAGCACCTCGGCGGCCTGTTCGTGGGAGAGCCCGTCGATGCTGACGAGCACGAGCGTCGTGCGCAGGGTCTCCGACAGCGCGTCGACCCCGGCGCACAGCGCCTCGGCGAGCTTGCGCTGATCGGCGGCGCTCGCGGGATCGGCCTGCATGCCGGGGCGCGTCTCGCTCAACATCGCGGCGATCCGCGGATCGTCGTCGGTGTGGTCGACCTTGCGGCTCTTGCGCTGGCGCAGGTGGTTGAGCGAGAGGTTCACGGCGATCCGGTAGAGCCAGGTGAAGGGCTCCGAGCGCCCGTCGAAGCGCGACAGCGCCTGATAGGCCCGCACGAAGGTGTCCTGGGTGATGTCCTCGGCTTCGGTCGCGGACTTGGTGAGGTGCACCGAGAGCCGAAAAATCCGCTTCTGGTGGCGACGCACCAGCAGGCCGAAGGCCTCGGCGTCGCCACCACGGGCGCGGTCGACGAGGTCGCGATCGGAAGCGGCTGCCATGGGTTCAGTGCCGCACCGGGCCGCGGCGCGTCCGTCGCGCGGGGCAGGCCGATCTCGGGCTTCGGCGGGCGGTCAAGTCGAGGACGATAACCCAACACCCTGCCTTGGACAAAGAAGCACGCCCGGACCTTGGGCCCGATCGCACGACACACCAAACCTGCGGATTTCATGGGTTCTCGAGCGCGCAGCGAGCGCGATGCGGGCAGCTCCCCCGCGCCGGGAGGGTTCTCGCGGCGCGCCGCCTCGAGCCGTGGGAGCGCCGCGGAGCACGTGCTCCGGGTGCCCGGCGCCCCGACGGTGGTAGCTTCCGCCGATGCCCTCGTCTCCGAAGCTGCGCCGGCTCGCGCGCAGCGCAGCGCTCGCCGCGGTCGCCTTCGCTGGGGGCGCGCTCACGAGCCAGCACTTCGCGTCGGCCACCCCGGCCAGCCAGAGCCCCTACCTGCCCTTCGACCAGATGGCGCGCGCGCTCGTGCTGGTCGAGAACAACTACGTCGACCCGGCCCAGCGCGAGCGCCTCGTCGACGGCGCGATCAAGGGCATGGTCTCGGAGCTCGACCCGCACTCGAGCTACATGAACCCCGCCGAGTACGCGCAGTTCCGCAGTGACGCGGAGGGCAAGTTCGGCGGCATCGGCGTGGAGGTCGACTTCAGAGACGACTTCGTGACCGTGATAGCGCCCATCGAGGGCTCGCCCGCGGCGCGCGCGGGCATCAAGCCAGGTGACCGCATCCTGTCGATCGACGGCAAGCCGCTGCGCGGGCAGCGCGTCGACCGCATCATCGGCCTCATGCGCGGAGAGCCGGGCACGAAGCTCCGGCTCGGGGTGGCGCGCGAGGGCGCCGAAGAGCCGCTCTACTTCGAGCTCGAGCGCGAGATCGTGCACGTCGACAGTGTGAGCTCCAAGATCCTCGACGGGGGCGTGCTCTACCTGCGTCTCAAGCAGTTCCAGGAGACGACCCACCTCGAGCTCCTGCGCGCCGTCGGCGACGCGAGGCGCGCGTCGAAGCAGCCGCTCCGCGGCATCTTGCTCGACATGCGCTACAACCCGGGCGGCCTCGTCGATCAGTCCGAGCTCGTGGCCGACGAGTTCCTCACGCAGGGCAGCATCTATTCGACACGCCACCGCGGTCGCGTGCTCGACCTGGTCGAGGCCAGGCCCGGCGGAGCGCTCGTCGAGCTGCCCGTGGCGATCGTCGTGAACGAGTACACCGCGAGCGCCGCCGAGCTCGTGGCCGGCGCGCTGCAGGACCACGGGCGCGCCTTCGTCGTGGGCGCGAAGACCTTCGGCAAGGGATCCGTGCAGACGATCTTCGAGCTGCCCGCGGGCTCCGGCCTGAAGCTCACGACCATGCGCTACTACACGCCGCTCGGCAGGCCGATCCAGGCGCATGGCGTGATCCCCGACGTCCTGATCCGCCGCGCCAAGGCGGCCGAGGTCGTGCGCGAGGCCGACCTCGACGGTCACCTCGGGGCCGAGACGGCGAAGCAGTCGACCGCGCCGCGAGAGGTGATCGACGCGCCGGCGGACGCCGTGGAGACACCACCGCTGCGCATCGACGATCTGCCTGGCGATCCTCGCACCAGCAAGGATTTCGCGCTCGCCGAGGCCTACCGACGCTTGCTCGCGAGGGCGAAGCCTTGAGCGCGCGACGCCTCGCGGCGGCGGCCTCGATCGCGCTCGCCTCCATCGGCTGCGGCGGCGCCGCGGAGCGGTGGGCCGCGATGGAAGCCGAGGGCCTGCCGGGCGGCGCCGAAGATGCTCCGCCCACGAGCATCGAGCGCGACGAGATGCCAGCCCTCGGCCCCGAGGGTCGCGACGTCGCGCCGATGAGCGAGCGGCGCGCGGCGAGCGTGGAGCCGCCACGGGCGAGCGCGCGGATCGAGGCGCAGACCGCGCCGACTTCGCCTCGTCGCCTCGAGTACCGCGTGAGCTTCGTGAGCTGGAAGGCAGAGCGACTCGAGGCGAGGCTCGTCGCGTCGCGCGTGCGGGAGAAGCACGCGGGCCTGGTCGCCTGCGCGCGAGAGGCCTCCGTGGGCACCGGCTTTCTCCGTGTGGCGCTGCGCTTCGACAAGGGCGAGAGGGGCCCGCGGATCCACAGCTCCGGAGAGCTCGAAAGGCCGCTCGGCGCCTGCGTGGAGAAGCTCCTGGGCGAGCTCAGGCTCGACGCGGCTCCGGCGGCGAAGGCCGAGCTCGCCTTCGCGCTGCGCATCTCGCCGCCGAGCGAGGCCGATCCCACGCTGCCCGAGATCAGCGAGAGCGAGGAGCTCGTGCTGGAAGACGGCGGGCTCTGCATCGCGCGCGAGAAGTTCGTGTGCAAACCACCCGCGGCCTGCGGCGCGACGACCGAGCGCGAGGTCCGCTGTCCCGAGGACCACGGGCTCGCGCCGCTGCTCGAGCCCGCCGACGCGAGCGAGCGGCTCGAGCTCACGGTGTCGGGCGGCAAGGCCGGCCAGGGTACGCAGAGCCTCGTCTACGCGCAGAGCGCCGAGCGCTGCTCGCTCACACGCATCGTCGACGAGCCGCAGCTCACGCCACCCGAGCGAGCGCGTGAGACGGTCGACGCCTCCTGCGCTGCCTTCGCCGAGGCGCGCGCGCTCTTCGAGAGCAGGCTCGCCGGCAAGAAGCCGGAGGGCAGCGCGAACCCGCACCCGGTCGGGCACACGGTCACGCATTGGAGGAGGCGCAAGGGCGGCGAGGCTCCAGTGGCGCGGACCACGCAGTGGACCGGCCCGGAGGAGCGCGCCGACGCGAGCTTCGAGGCGCTGCGCAAGCTCGCGCTGGGCTCCGCGAGCGGAGCGGGCAAGCTGCGCAGCTCACGCCTCGACGACTGAGCGCGCGGCTCCGCGCCCTGCCGCGAGGCCGCTGCGCAGCGCGCGCAGCACGGTGCGAGGCTCGGCCGCGACGACGTCGCCCGCGGCGTGTACGCGCGGCACGACCTCGGTGCCACGCGTGATCACCCCGACGCGCTCGAGCGCGCCCGGCGCCGCGGGGCGTGGCCAGGCCAGCGCGCCGAGATCCGGGCCGAACATCGAGCCGACCGAGCGGCGCGCGCCCTCGACGGCGACGAGCGAGCCTGCGAGCTCCAGCGAGAGCCGGAAGGGCGAACGCGAGGCCTCGGCGCCCTCGGGCCCAGCGGCGTACTCGGTGGGCTGGTAGACGATGCCGCCGCCCGCGAGCCCGCCGGTCGCGAGCACCACGGCGTCGGCCTCGAGCGCGTCGGCGCCCGCGAGCTCGACGCGCAGCCGACGCCCTCCGGCGAGCACACGCGTGGCCTTGCCCTCGACGAGGGCGACCCCCTCGCGCGCGAGCAGCGCAGCGCGCGCGCCTTCGAAGCGTATCCCCACCGTCGAGGCCGTCGCGGCCAGCGCCTCGCCGACCGGGAGACCGAAGCGCTCCTCGAGCTCGCTCGCGCGCTCCCGCACGAGGCCGAGCCAGGGTCCGAGCAGGAGCGCGGCTTGGTCGCGCCCCACGCGCTCGATGCCGGGCCGCAGGCGCTCGACGAGCCAGTCGCGTCGCGCAGCTTCGTCGTGGCGCGCGGCGATGTCGGCGTCGTGGGCGCGGCGCTCGTCGTCGTAGCGCAGGACCGGGAGCTCGCAGACCGCGAGCTCGACGTCGAGCCCACGGCGCGCGGCCTCCTCCGTGAGCGCGAGCACGAGCGTGTCGGCGTCCCACGAGGCGCGCGACGCGCGTGGCACGAGCACCACGCGGCCCTCGCAGCGACCGAGGTCGAGCAGCGCGCGGTCGTGCGCGAGCGTGCTGCGCAGCCTGCCCGAGGTGGCGGCCACGAGCGGAAGCGGCGAGCCCCCCTCGGGCACGTGCAGGCCGAGCGCCTCGAGCAGCGCCCGCTCCTCCGCGTCGATGTCGGGCATGACGAGCGCTGCGCCGACGAGCCCGGCCGCGCGCTCTCGCTCGTCCCAGGGCTCGTCGTCGCAGGCACCCGGCCACGACGACGACGCGCCCACGGCCGTGCCGACGACCCGCACCTCGGCGCCCTCGGCGCGCGCGGCGACCGCGGCCGCCACCCCCGCGAAACCCGCGCCGATCACGAGCACGCGCTTCATCGCGGCTCCGACTCCGCCTGCGCGTCGAGCTCCACGGCGTCGACCCCGAGCTCGCTGCGCATCGTCGCGATCGCGAGCGCCTCCTGGCGGGCTTGCTCGGGGCCCAGCGCGCAGGCACGCGTGCGCGACTGCCGCACGAGGAAGCGCATCGCGAGGTCGCGCCCCACGCTCGGCGGCAGGCCCCGCTCCTCGGCGACGATCTGCCCGCAGCGCGCTGCGCAGCGCATGCCCCCGCAGGCGCCGAGCCCGAGCCGCGTGCGCCGCGAGACGTCGTCGACGCTGCGGGCCATCTCCTCGACCACCGCGTGCCTCACCTCCGCCTCGAGCACGGGCTCGCAAGGACAGACGACGCTGGCCTCACGCGGCGCCTCGAGGATGCGCTCCTCGATGCGCCGCGCGCGCGAGCCGTGGCGGTAGACGAGCCTGCGCGCCGCGACGGCGTCGACGGCGAGGCGCTCGGCGAGCGCGAAGGGATCGATCACCTCGTCGCCACCGGGCAGGTGCGTGCGGTGCGTGTGGCACTCGGCCGGCAGGCCGAAGTAGCGGCCGAGCACGTCGGTCATCTCCTCGGCGAAGAGCCGATAGCTCGCGAGCTTGCCGCCGATCATCGACCACATGCCGCGCGTGCCGTGTTTGGCGTGGTCGATGATCTGGTGGTCGCGTGAGAGCTTGTCTTCGAGCTTGCCGTAGGCGTGCAGCGTGGGGCGCACCCCGGCCCAGGTGTAGATCGGCCTCGCCGCGGTGATCGCCGGGAAGACCCGCGCGATGCCCTGCACGAGGTAGCGGACCTCCTCCGCGTTCGCGACGACGTCGTCGAGGTTGCCGTAGTAGTCGTCGTCGGTCGTGCCCACGACGGTCATGTTCTGCCAGGGCTCGATGAAGATCTGGCGACCGTCGATCGTGCGGGCCGCGATCGCATAGTTGGTGAGGCGACGATCGTAGGCGATGTGGATGCCCTTGCCCGGCCGCACGCGCGCCGTGTGCGCGGGCAGGCCCGAGAGCGCGGCGGTGATCGGCGCCCAGGCGCCGGTGGCGTTGACGACCGCGCTCGTGCCGATCTTGCCCGTGCGCCCGTTGCGCAGGTCGCGGTAACACACCGCGACGACGCGGCCGTCTTCGCGGCGCTCGATGTGCTCTATCGTCGTGCCGAGGTAGATCTTCGCGCCGCGCTCCTTCGCGTCGAGCGCGTTCGCGGTGCAGAGGCGCGCGCCGTCGATGCCCCACTCGTCGAAGGACACGCCGCCCTCGAGGTCGCCGCGCAGGCCGGGCTCGAGCTGGTGTAGCTCGTCGGCCTTCAGGCGGGCGTGCGGCTTGCCGCGTTTGAGCGGCTGGTACTCGTCGTAGGCCTGGAAGAAGGCGTCGACGAGCGTGAGCATGACCCTCGAGTGGCTCGAGCGCTCGATGGGGAAGAGGAAGGGGATGCGGAAGAGCAGGTGCGGCGCGATCGACTGGATGTGCCCCGAGTCGCGGCAGCTGGTCTCGGTGACCGCGGGGTCGTCGACGAGGTAGCGCGCCCCGCCGTGGATCATGCCGCTCGAATTGCCGCTCGCGCCGAAGGCGAGGTCGTTGCGCTCGAACAGCGCGACGCGCAGGCCGCGCATCGTGGCGTCGCGCGCCACACCCACGCCGTTCACGCCGCCGCCGATGACCACGAGATCGACCTCGGCCTCGCCGCGGTGGGCGAAACCTGGTCTGGACGGCGGCGGCTCGGAGGTCGACACGCTCGAGCGGTATAGAGTCGCGGGTGCAGCGCGTCGAGAAGCTGGCGGAGCGCCCGCGCTCGCGGGCCGGCGGCTCAGGCCTGAGGCACGCTCACCTCGCCCTCGAAGCGCCGCAGCCCGAGCTTCGTGATCGCCTCGCCCAGCGACTCGTAGAAGCGCAGCTCGGTGCCGGCGACGAGCAACACCGTGCGCGCGATCTCCGCGCCGACGCGGATCAGGCGATCCTGGAGCGGCGCGATCGTGCCCATCGCGGCGAGCTCGTGGCGGTGCGCGATGAGCCAGCCCGTGAGCGCCTGCCGCGTCGAGGGCTCGTACCCGGTCGCGAGCGACCAGTCGTGCAGCGCGTGGGTCCGCCGACCGGGCCCCGCGACGGAGCGCACCGCGAGGTGCAGGGGGCCGGTGACGAGCTCCACGAGCGGCCGGTCGACCTGGCGCGGACGCAGCAGCTGCCCGACGACGCCGGCGGGTTCCGTGAACCACACGGCGTATCCGAGCGTCTCGTGCGTGTAGTGCGGAGGCTGCCCCCCGAAGGGCACCTCGAGCGCCTGGGACCCCACCATCGCTGGCGGAGCCTAGTACATCGCGCAGCGCGTGGCAGCCGCGCCTGTTCGTGGGCTGGTTTCACTCGTATCGTGCTCCCGGGTCGCTCGGGGCCCACCAGGCGGGAGAAGCGACGATGAGCGCGATCGATCTGAGCAAGGCGACGAAGTGGCTCGAGGGTGCGTTCGGCGGCAGCGCGAAGAAGGACGCCGAGCGCGAGGCCCACGAGGCGCTCCTTCGAGCCCAGGCCGCGCTCGACGAAGCCACGCGCCACACCCACGAGGCCATCGCGCGCGAGCACGCGGGTCGCAGTCAGGCCGTCTTCGACGCCGTCTACCTCGTCGCTTCGGCCGACGGCGTGATCTCCAAGGAGGAGCGGCGCCTCATCGGGCGGCGCGTCGCGACGCTCGTCGGCGCGCCGGTCGACGACGACGCGATCGACGATCACTTCGAGATGTCACGCGTGCTGGTCGAAGAGAAGGGCCTCGAGGGAGCGGCCGCCGAGATCGCCGCGATCGTGCCCGAAGGTGAGCCGAGGCATGCGCTCCTGCTCGTCGCGAGCACGGTCGGCTGGGCCGATGGCGGCGTCGCGGCCTCCGAGGGCCTCGCGCTCCAGGCGCTCGCCAAGGCGCTCGGCCTCTCGACGCCCGAGCTGCACGCGATCATGGCCGAGGCAGCGAAGGCCAAGCAGGCCTGAGCTCTGCGCCTCGAGCCCTGCGCCTCGAGCGCTGCGCCTCGAGCCCTGCGCCTCGAGCTCCGCGCTGCGCGGGAACGGGCTCGGTGTAAGCTCCCGCGCCATGTCCGAGCCGGTCCTCCCCGCGCGTGCCCGCGTCGTCGTCATCGGCGGCGGCGTCATCGGCAGCTCCGTCGCCTACCACCTCGCCCACATGGGCGTCGACGTCGTGCTGCTCGAGCGCGACCGCCTCACCTCCGGCACCACCTGGCACGCCGCGGGGCTCATGGTGTGCTTCGGCTCGAGCTCCTCGACCTCCACCGAGATGCGCCTCTACACGCGCGATCTCTACGCGCGGCTCGAGGCCGAGACGGGCCTCGCGACCGGCTTCGCGCCCGTGGGCTTCATCGAGGTCGCCGCCGACGAGGGCCGCCTCGAAGAGTACCGCCGCGTCTCGGCCTTCAACCGCCACCACGGCGTCGACGTGCACGAGATCACGCCGAAGGAGGTCGCCGAGCTCTTCCCGCTCGCGCGCACCGACGATCTGCTCGCCGGCTTCTACGTGAAGGAAGACGGCCGCGTGAACCCGGTCGACGTGACGATGGCGCTCGCGAAGGGCGCGCGTCTGAAGGGCGCGAAGATCGTCGAGGGTGTCTCGGCGATCCGCGTCACCGAGAAGCGCGGCGCCGTGACCGGCGTCGATACGAGCCACGGACACATCGAGTGCGAGGTCGTCGTCAACTGCGCCGGCATGTGGGCGCGCCAGCTCGCGGCGCGTTCGGGCGTGAACGTGCCGCTCCAGGCGGCCGAGCACTACTACCTCATCACCGACAAGGTGCCCGGCCTCCTGCCGAGCTTCCCGGTGCTCGAAGACCCGGGCTGCCATGGCTACTACCGCGAAGAAGTGGGCGGCCTGATGATCGGCCTCTTCGAGCCGGTGTGTGCGCCGTGGAACATCCGCGGCATCCCCGACGACTTCTCCTTCGGCGAGATCGCACCCGACTGGGATCGCATGGGCCCCTACGTGGAGAAGGCCATGAGCCGCGTGCCCATCTCGATGGACACGGGCGTGCGCAAGTTCTTCTGCGGGCCGGAGAGCTTCACGCCGGATCTCGCGCCGGTCGTCGGCGAGGCGCCCGAGCTCAAGAACTACTTCGTCGCCGCAGGGCTCAATTCGATCGGCATCCTCACCGGCGGCGGCCTCGGGCGCGTGATGGCGCATTGGATCGTGAACGGCCGGCCCGACGTCGACATCACCGGCATGGACATCGCGCGCCTGCATACTTTCCAGGCGAACCCCGACTACCGCCGCACGCGCACGGTCGAATCGCTCGGCATGGTCTACCAATGCCATTACCCGTTCCGCACCCTGCAGACGGCACGCGGCGCGAAGCGATCGCCATTGCACGACCGGCTCGCCGCCGAGGGCGCGTATTTCCGTGACGTGAGCGGCTGGGAAGGCGCCGATTGGTACGCAGGCCACGGCCAGACGCCCGACCCCGGCCCGCTCGGCTTCGGCCGCCCGGCGTGGTTCGATCGTTGGCGCGCCGAGCACACCGCGGCGCGCGAAGGCGTGATCGTCATGGATATGTCGTTCATGGCGAAATTCCTCGTCCAGGGGCGCGACGCGGGGCGCGTGCTCGACTGGATCAGCGCCGGGAGCGTGAACGGCGAGTCGGGGCGCGTGACCTACACGCAGTGGCTCGACGAAGCCGGCGGCATCCAGGCCGATCTCACGGTCACGAAACTCGACGACGAGCGCTTCTGGGTCGTCGCCTCCGACACCGCGCACCGCCACGTCGAGTGGTGGATGAAGCGCCACATCGGAGAAGCCCACGCCTTCGTGACCGACGTGACCAGCGGCTACGCCCAGATCAACGTGCAGGGCCCGCGCTCTCGCGAGCTGCTCGCGAAGATCACGCACACCGATCTCTCGAACGAGGCCTTCCCCTTCCGCTGCGCGAAGGAGATCGATCTCGGCTTCGCGCGCGCGCTCTGCCTGCGCATCACCTACCTCGGCGAGCTCGGCTACGAGCTCTACGTGCCCACCGAACAGGCGATGCATGCGTACGAGCGGCTCGTCGAGGCGGGCGCGCCGCTCGGTCTGCGCCACGCGGGCCTCAAGGCGCTCGCGAGCCTGCGCATGGAGAAGGGCTACCGCGACTACGGCCACGACCTGGACAACACCGACTCGGTGCTCGCCTGCGGGCTGGGCTTCGCCGTCGATCTGAGCAAGCCGGGCGGCTTCCTCGGGCGCGAGGCGGTGCTCGCGGAGAAGGCGAAGGGCCCCATGAAGCGGCGGCTCGTGCAGATCCTGCTCGAGGACCCGGAGCCCTTGATGTTCCACGCCGAGATCGTTCGCCGCGAGGGCAAGGCGCTCGGATACGTGCGCTCGGCTTCGTACGGCTTCACACTCGGCGGCGCGGTGGGCCTCGCGATGCTCGAGGCCGACGAGCCGATCGATCAAGCCTTCCTCGATCGCGCGCCCTTCGAGGTCGAGATCGCGGGCAGGCTCGTCCGGGCGCGAGCGTCGCTCCGGCCCTTCTACGACCCGAAGAGCGAGCGCGTGCGCGGCTGAGGCCCCGCTCCCGACGTCGAGGCCTGCTCTGCTCCTCGAGTGTGCGGCTCAGCGGCCAGCGAGCGCGATCACACCGATGGGAATGCGCAGCTTCCCGAACACGACAGGAAAGACGTCGGACTGCTCGCTCCAGCGAGCCTGCACCTCGACGCCAACGATGCTCCAGCCGACCGAGCCGAGGAAGAGCGGCTTGGCGGCGACGTCGATTCCCGCTCCCGCCTGCAGCCACACCCCCGAGCTGAGGGACATGAACTCTCCTTGGACACCGTAGGCCACCTGCGTCGGCAGGTTGGAGGCATCGGCGAAGAACCCCAAGGAGTAGAAGTTTGGTGCAGCGACGTCGGTGGCGTCCATCCAGATCGCTCCACCTCGCACACGGGCGAAGCCAGCGAGTGTGGGGCCACCCTGCTCGAAGGACGGGCCGAGCCCACCCTGAAGATCGAGATCCCAGCTCACGCTGCTTCGGCGACGAAAGCCTACCGTAGGGACCGAGAATTGAGCGCCGAGCTCGCCCGGCGGAGCATCGCTCCGAGGCGCCTTGGAGGAGTCCGCAGCGGGCTCGATGGGCGCCGGTTCGGCGTGGGGCTCACCGAACACGGACTCTTCGGCGCGCGTCTCGGCGGGAATCGCCAAGAGCAGGAGCACGGCGGCCGCCTGCCATCGATGCTGGGTCTTCATTCATCCTCACTGACGACTGGGCGCAGCTGCGCGAGTACGTCGAGCTTCCCTGGCACGTTCCAGGGCCGTGAACCAAGCTCGCTCGCGACGCACGCCTCGACCTCGGCGCTCGCGAGCAACTCGGTCACGACGCCGTTGGAGAGTGAGAATCGCAGGGTGGCGACTTGCTCCGGCCCCAGCTCGCTCACGAGCGTCGGACACACCTGGACGACTCTGTGCAGGCGGCCGCTGATCGGCGCGACGAGCTCGTCGAGCTTGGCGCCTCTGGAGACGGCGAGAGCCATTTCGTACCGAGCGGTGGAGCCAGCCGCGTCGAGCTGTACGAGCGCCGGCTCACCGAGCTCTCCGCGAGGTTCGTGCTCGCGGTCGCCGCAGGAGACGCACAGTAGGATGATCCCCCACGACAACCACGTGCACGAGTCGAGAGAGGCTCTCATGGCGGAGACCCGCGAAGAAAGCCTCGCCGGAATCAGGGGGACTCCGCAGACTGGCAGCTCGTCAGGCCACCGTCGGTGATCTTGCAGACGTAGGCGTTACGAAGCGCGCCGAACAGGAAACCGTCGTTGCGGAGCACGACGACCTTGTCGCCGGAAGCCGCCGCGCCGCCGTAACCGCAGCCCGTCGCCGTGACACCGAGAGCAGCAACGAGCATGAGACCGAGAACTGACTTCATGGAATCGGCTCCTATTTCTTGGAGTGGAACAAGCCCGAAACGAAGCGCCGGGCGGAGCGCGCGCGGAGCCTACAGACGCCGACATGTTCGTGTCAAACGAACCCGCAGCAGCGCAGGGTGATTGGCGCTCGCGTTGGTCGACGGCCCGCCCACGCGGCGAAGAACGCGCGCGTGCGCGGCTGAGGCGTCGGCGAAGCCCTGGTTTGTACGCGCTCCGAGCGGCGTGTTAGCTTTCATGCCTAGGCACTTGGAGCGCGTCATCGGACAGAAGTACCGGCTCGTGCGCGAGCTCGGTGCCGGAGGGATGGGGGCGGTCTACGAGGGCCTGCACACCGGCGTCGGCAAGCGCGTGGCGGTCAAGCTGCTCCACCCGCACCTGCTCGAGCTCGACCCGAACACGCTCACGCGCCTCGAGCGCGAGGCCAGGCTCGCGGGATCGCTCGAGAGCCCGCACATCGCGCAGGTCTTCGACGTCGGCATCGACGAGGCCTCCGGCTCGCCCTTCCTGGTGCTCGAGTACCTCGAGGGGCTCGACCTCGAACAGACGATCGACGCGACCGGGCCGCTGCCCTACTCGATCGCGCTGCGCGTCGCGGCGCAGGCCTGCGTCGGCCTGAAGAAGGCGCACGCGGCGGGCGTCGTGCACCGCGACATCAAACCCGCGAACCTCTTCATGACGCAGCGAGAAGACGACGTGGTCGTCAAGCTGCTCGATTTCGGCATCGCCAAGCCCTACGACGAAGCCAACAAGATCGACTCGCCCTCGCTCACGCGCACGGGCTCGCTCATCGGATCGCCGCTCTACATGTCGCCGGAGCAGGCGCGCGGCTTGAAGACGCTCGATCACCGCGCCGACCTCTGGTCGCTCGGCGTCGCGCTCTACACGATGCTCGTGGGGCACCCGCCGAACAACCACGTCGAGTCGCTCGGCGACCTCATCTTCTCCATCTGCTCGCAGCCCGCGCCCTCGGTGCGCACGATCGACCCGAGCATCCCGGAGAGCGTGGCGGATATCGTCAAGCGCTCGCTCGCGATCGCGCCCGACGATCGTTACCCGAGCGCCGAGGCGATGTACGAGGCGCTCGTCGAGGCGCTCGGCACGGGCGCGAAGGGGAGCGCGCGTCACGCGATCGCGTCGATCGAGCTGCCGGCGGTCGCCGAGGCGGCAGAGAAGGTGCGCGCGAACGCCGCGCAGGCGACGACCGACGCGAAGCTCGCGCGCCAGCAAGCCGTCACGACCAAGAAGGGCAGCTCGGGCACCTCGCTGATGGAGAGCGCGCCGAACGCAAGCGCGCCGCAGCGCTCCACACCCGACGCCTCGGCCAACCGTTCGGGTGCGCCGATGGCGAGCACCGAGCTCGCGGGTCCCACCTCGCTGAAAGACAGCGCTACCGGCGCCCCCGTCTCGCTCGCCCAGAGCGCGACCGATCGCCAGGCGGGCGCCTTCGGCGTGCGCACCGGCAGCGGCACCCTGCACACCTCGGCGATCGCACACGGCGCGTCGGTGCAGGGCGTGGAGCGCCCGAGCGTCGAGCCGCCGAAGCGCAAGGCTCCGATCGGGCTGATCGCCGGCGGCGCGGTGGCGCTCGTGGCGGTCGCTGCGATCGCCTTCTCCATGGGTGGCGGCGGCGCGCAGCCCGGCTCCGGCGCGGCTGCCTCTGGCCAGGCTGGCTCGGCGGCGCCGCCCGCGTCGGCGAGCCCCGAGCCTTCGCCGAGCTCCTCCCCCACCGCGACGAACGCCCCCACGGTCGAGCCGAGCCAGCCCGACGCGAGCGCGGCGGCCTCCGCGTCGGCCGCTCCGACGAGCAGCGCGAGCCCGGCCGGCACGCCTACGGTGCGCGCTCCGGCCACCGGCACCACGCCGGTCGTCGGGCCCAAGCCGAGCTCGACGCCACCGGCCACCGCCGCGCCCGTGGCGTCCGCCGCGCCGGCGCCCTCGGCGACGAGCTCCTTCGGCGGGCGCAAGTAGCCCGCCCCGCTTGCTTCCAGTCACGCTCCCTCGAGACCCGAGCCCAGGCATGCCCCCCAGCGACACGCGACGCACACTTCGCCCGCTTACTTGGCCCTCCAACCGTGTGCTGCGCACGGCGCTGCTGGCCGGCTCGGTGGGGCTCGGCGCGCTGGTGCTGGGCGCGCCGGGCGTGGCGAAGGCGCAGCCTGCACCGGGCAGCAACGCCGCGGCGGCCGAGGCGCTGTTCGACGAAGCGCGAAAGCTGCTCGACGGTGGCCAGGTGCTCGAGGCCTGCGCGAAGTTCGAGGCGAGCCAGAAGCTCGACCCTGGGCTCGGCACGCTGCTCTTCCTCGGGGAGTGCTACGAGCGCGCCGGGCGCACGGCGAGCGCCTGGGGCCGCTTCCGCGAGGCCGCCTCGCTCGCGGCGGCGGCGGGCGACTCGCGCGCCGAGGTCGCCAAGGCGCGCGCCGACGCGCTCGAGCCCACGCTGCCGAAGCTCAACGTCACGGTCGACGGCACGACGCCCGGGCTCGTGGTGAAGCTCGATGGCCTCGAGGTCGCGCAGGCGAGCTGGGGCGTCGCGCTGCCGGCCGACCCAGGCAGACACGAGATCGTCGGCGAGGCCCCCGGCTACATCAGCTGGAAGAAGACGATCGAGGTGCCGAAAGAGGCCGTGCGCGTCGAGGTCTCGGTGCCACCGCTGTTGCCGGATCCGGATGCGAACAAACCGAAAGAGACGCCGCCGGTCGCGCCACGCGAGGAGCCAGGCCAGGGCCTGCTCATCGGCGGCTTCGTGGTGGGCGGCCTGGGTGTGGCTTCGCTCGCCGTGACGGGCGTGCTCGTGGGCATGGCGAGCAGCAAGTACGGCGACTCCGACGCGAGCTGCGAAGGCACGCTGTGCAGGGATCAAGCGGGTGTCGACCTCGCGAACGACGCGCGCACGCTCGGCGACATCGGCACGATCACCTTCGTGGCGGGGCTCGCGCTCGTCGGCGTCGGCACGACGATGATCCTGCTGCAGCCCTCGGCGCCCGACGAACCCAGCGCGAGCGTGGGGCTCGTCGTCGCACCTGGTCAGCTCGGCGCGAGCTTCGGAGGGACGTTCTGGTGAAGACGACGCATCGAGTTGCCGTACGCAACGTGGCTGCGGCGTTGGCCGTGTTCGCAGCCGCGGGCTGCAATGCGATCTTCGGCTTCGAGGAGCGCACGCTGGAAGAGCCGGAGCTCTGTGATCAGTACTGCAAGGCAATCGGCGACGCATGCCGGGATGACGACAAGCAATACGATGATTCGAGTGTCTGCCTGACGGCCTGCAACCGGATCGCGTCGAGCGACAACGAGACGATTGCGGAATCGATCGGTTGCCGACTCGAGTTCGCCAGGCAGGCAGCATCGATCACGGAGCCAGGCGAGAAGCTCGAGGCCTGTCGGAGCGCGGGCTTCGGGACGCTCGATCGGAACAGCAGCTCGAGCTGCGGCGACGCGTGCGAGCTGTACTGCAATCTGATGGCGACCGTCTGTCCCGATGAGGACCTCCCCGAGGTGGGAGAGCCCTGCAGCGGCTTCTGCCTCGCGCTCGAACGAGAGGGCGACTTCACCGCCGCGGACGCCTTCGTGAATGAGGGAGGTGACACACTCCAGTGTCGTCTTTGGCACCTCGCGAATGCGACCAAGCAGAGCGAACCACATTGTGGTCACGCCAATGGGTCGCAGTTCTGCAGCAACCCCGGTACGGGTAGTGGAGGCGGCGGCGCGGGCGGCGGCGGCTGACGGGCCCAGCGTCCACCTCACCTCACCAGCGCGTAGTACCCCCACCCCATCGCAGCGAACGCGCCCAGCACCACGACCGTGATGAGCATCATCACGAGCGCGGTGCTGTCGCTCCACCGAGGCTTCGCGGGCGCCGGGGCGGGTGGTGCCATCACGGTGGCGACGACCTGTGCGAACCAGCCGAGCATGGCCGCGACCTGCGGCAGGTCGCTGCGGCCGGGCGCCTGTAGTTGCATCTGCAATCTTCCGTCGGGAAAGTGTTTCACGAAGCTCGCCTCGGCGAGCACGCGGCTCAGGGCGTCGCGCGCGGTTGGGTGCTCGACGAAGCGCCTCGCCCAAGGGAGATCGTGCGCGTAGAGCGCGAGACCCAGCGGCGCGTCGGCCACGGCGTGCATGCCCATGCGGTGGAACACGGGGATGCTGCGACCTGCGGCCCAGCGTGCGGCGAGCCCGGTCTCTAGCTCGACCGTGAGGTAGAAGCCCGCGGGCACGTCACCCACCGGCACGAGCACCGAGAGCTCCGCGCGCGCGGGCAGGCCGCCCAGAGCGCCGCGGTAGGTGCGCTCGACGAAGCCCCCACCCTCGACGGCGAGCCCGGCTGCGTGGAACTGGGCGTCGAAGGCCTGGGCGAAGGCCTCGGCGCGATCGAAGCGCTGGAGCGGGTTCATCGAGTTGCGCGATGCTACGGCAGCACCTCGCCGCGCTGTAGGCTCGCGCGATGAACGACGGCCGCAAGCACCTCGCGATCTACGGTGGGCTCGACGAGGGCGCGCGGCCCGTCGTGCGAGAGCAAGTCGCCGAGGCGCTCACGGCGGGGGCGGATCCGGCCACGGTGATCGACGTCGTCGGGCGAGGCGTCGACGCGCAGTGGCTGGCGCTCGAGGAGCTCGACTTCCCCGGCGAGGCCGCGCCCGCCTGTCGTGCCGGCTGCTCGTGGTGCTGTGCGCAGCGCGTCGAGCTCACGACCTGGGAGGTGGTGCGTCTCTCGCGCGCTCTCGGGAGCCACCCCGAGAGGGATCGTCTCGAGGCCCGCATCCGCGGAGTCGCCGACGCGACGAGGAGCTTCGACGCCGCCATGTGGCGCTCGACACCGACGCCCTGCGCGCTGCTCGACGACGCTGGCCGCTGCTCCGTCTACGAAGCGCGGCCGCTCGCGTGTAGGCGCGCGCACTCGATCGACGCCTCCGCCTGCGAAGCAGCGCGGCGTGACCCGGCGAGCGCGGGCCCGATCCCTCGGAACGCGACGCTCGCATGGAACCTGGCGTCGCTCGTCATCGGCGCGCTCGAGGGCTACGCGCACGGAGGCCATGCGCCGCACCATCACGAGCTGCACGCCGCCCTCCGAATCGCGCTCGACGATCCCGACTTCGAGGCGCGCCTCGGCGCGGGCGAGGACGCGCTCGCGCCGGCGCGCAGCACCGACGCGAGCTCTCTACCGAAGCTGCTCGGCGAGGCGAGCCCACCCGCCGACGAGGCGAGCTGAACCGAGCTCGGCTCAGCCTGCCGTGGCGAGCGCGCGCCCGAAGGCTCGCATGATCCACTCGTGCACGAGCGCCTGGCTGCTCCGATAGATCCACCACGGTAGGCGCGGCTCGAAGTCGCGGATGATCGTGAGCAGCGTGCGGTCGCCGCCGACCTCGCGCACCTCGAAGGTGCCGCTCTGCCCAGGCACCGCGAGCATCCCGCCCGAGACGCGGTAGAGAAAACGGTCGGCCTGGCTACGCTCGGCGACTGGGCTGAGCGCGAGCAAGACGAAGCCCAGCGCGCGCAGGCGGAACTCGATCGTGCCGCTCTCGGCGACGTCGATGCGCAGGAGCCAGCCCATCGATCGACCGAGCCAGCGTGCGTATTCGTGCGCGGCCCAGGCTGCGTCGTGCGCGTCGGGGAGCCTCATGCGCTGCACGCTGGTCACGGTCGAGCGCCCGCTGGGCTTGCTCGCCGTCGCGAACTGGAAGGCGCGCTCGGACCCGCCGACGACCCGCTCCTCGGCGATCGACCCCGAGAGCGCCTCCTCGAAGGGCGTGGGGCGGAGCCCGGCCGCTTCGGCGAGCGCGTGGTCGCGCACGGTCATCTCGTGGCGCAGGCTCTCGACGAGCGGCGCGGCGAGCGCGCGTGGCGCGCCGGTGATGAGCGAGACCCAGAGCCGCGAGAGGCCCGGTGAGAAGAGCGGGATGCCGATGAAGCGCCGCTCGAGGCCTGCGAGCGCCGAGAAGCGCTGCATGATCTCGAGGTAGCTGACGACCTCGGGGGTGCCGACGTCGTAGGTGCCTCCGGAGCTCGCCTCGTCGCCCACCGCGAAGGCGAGCAGGGAGACGACGTCGGCCAGAGCGACGGGCTGCGTCTTCGTCTTCGTCCACGCCGGGCAGAGCATGAGCGGCAGGCGCCGCACGAGACGCGCGAGGATCTGGTACGAGGAGCCCTGCGCGCCGAGCACGAGGCCCGCACGCAGCACCGTGACGGGTACGCCGGTGCTTCCGAGCACACGCTCCACGTCGACGCGGCTCTGCAGGTGCTCCGAGAGCTCGGCTCCCCCACGCGGCACGAGCCCGCCGAGGTAGACGATGCGCTCGACGCCGGCCTTCTTGGCGGCGCGCGCGAAGTTGTCTGCGCAGAGCAGGTCGAGGTCGTCGAAGGAGGCCTGCGTGAGACGCGAGGCGGGCATCATGCTGTGCACGAGGTAGACGGCGTAGCGCGCACCCCTGAGCGCGCGCTCGGTGTCTTCGAGCGAGAGCAGGTCGCACTGCACGAAAGCTGCGTAGCCGTCGGACCCAGGCCGATCGATGCGCGACAGCCCCACCGGCCGGTACCGCTCCGCGAGCGCCCGGCCGAGCGCGCGGCCCACGAAACCCGAGGCGCCGGCCACGAGCACGACGTCGCGCGAGGAATCGTTCATGAGAGGGCCACGCTCCGACGGGGTTCTGGGCTACGTGCGCAGCGAGCGACGATGGATGGAAGATCTAGGGTCGCCAGAGGAGAAGGCAAGGCCGGCGCGAGTGCGCGTCCGCCTCGCTCGACTTCGCGGCCCCCAGGCTCCGCGTGGCGCGCACCTCGGCCGAGGGCGTAGCCTCCGGCGCATGAAGACGAAAGCACTCGGTCGCTCAGGACTCTACGTGTCGGAGATCTGCCTCGGCACGATGACCTTCGGAGGCAAGGGCTTCTGGAAGGTCGTCGGCGAGCTCGGCGCGAGCACGGTCGACAGGCTCGTCGGCAAGGCGCTCGACGCGGGCGTGAACTTCTTCGACACCGCCAACGTGTACTCGGAGGGCGAGAGCGAGCGCCTGCTCGGCGAGTCGCTCGCGCGCCTCGCGAGGCCTCGCGACCAGGTCGTGATCGCGACCAAGGTGCGCGGCCGCATGGGCCCCGGCCCCAACCAGGTGGGCCTGTCGCGCGCGCACATCCTCGAGTCGATCGACGCGAGCCTGACGCGTCTCGGTCTCGACCACGTCGACCTCTTCCAGATCCACGGCGTGGATCCCTACACGCCGCTCGAGGAGACGCTCGACGCGCTCGACGCGGTGGTGAAGAGCGGCAAGGCGCGTTACCTCGGTTGGTCGAACCTGCCCGCGTGGATGGCGATGAAGGCGCTGGGCCTGCAGGAGCAACGCCGCCTCGCGCGCTTCGTGAGCGCGCAGGTCTACTACTCGATCGCCGGGCGCGACATCGAGCGTGAGGTCGTGCCGCTCGCGCTCGATCAGGGGCTCGGCATCCTTCCGTGGAGCCCGCTCGCAGGCGGCCTGCTCTCCGGCAAGTTCGACCTCGAGGCCGAGGCGGCGGCTGCACCCGAAGGCGCGCGACGCGCGAACTTCGACTTCCCACCGGTCGACCGATCGCGAGCCGCCGCGTGTCTACGTGTGTTGCGCCCGATCGCCGAAGCGCACGGGACCACGGTGGCGCGCGTGGCGCTCGCGTGGATGCTGTCGAAGCCCCACGTCACGAGCGTGATCATCGGCGCGAAGAGCGAGGCGCAGCTGGACGACAACCTCGCCGCGACCGTGCTCGCGCTCACGAGCGAGGAGCTCACGAAGCTCGACGAAGTGAGCGCGCTCCCACCCGAGTACCCCGGCTGGATGGTGGCCTTCCAGAACCGCGAGACGAGGTAGCTCAGCTCGGGAACTCGCCGACGCAGCGCTCGAGCTCTTCACGCTCGGGCGCGCAGGCCCCTTCCCAACCGCAGCCGGCGTCGTAGATGCACTCGATGTAGCCGTCGAATTGCGCTTCGCAGCCGGCCTCCTCGCTGGCGCGTTCGAGCTGTTCTCCGTCGGTCGTGCAGTCGGCGGCCTCGCCGGAGGCGCACTCCTGCAGCGCCTCGCAGACGTCCTCGACCTCGACGCGTCCACAGCCCGGCGCGGCGACGAAGAGCAGACCGAGTGACACGAGAGCCGAGAACCCTAGACCTCGAGCGAGCTTCATCGCGCACCTCCCTCTCCACCCACGCCAGGCCCGGAGCCACCGAGCTCCGCACCACCGATGCCCGACGCGCCGCCATCGCCCCCAGAGCCACCACCGCTCGAGCTCGAGCTCGCGTCGCTCGAGCTCGAGCTCGGTCCGGCGCCCTGGTCTCGCTCGCAGAACCAACCATCGCAGTCGCAGATACCCCGCTCCGCGAGACCGCTCTCGAAGGGATGGTCCGGCTCGTCGGCCCTCGCGGGCTCACACGTCCCACCGTCGGGGCAGTCCGTGTCCGTGTCGCAGGGGATGGCGTCGACGCAGCTGAGTCCCAACGAGAAGCCCTGGGAGGCGCAGAGGGTCCCGTCCGGGCAGTCGGCGTCGGACTCGCACGCGTCGAAGTCGCAGGCGTTCATCTGGAAGCAGGCCTGCGTGAAGAGAAGCGGGACCGCCAAGGCGAAGAAGCGACGGCGAAGCGCGGGGAGTGAAGGCATGGTGCTCGTTTCTCCGGTGTGGGGCCGCAGGCTCACTTCGTCGAGCTGCGGTGGGGATCGCCCAAGCACGCTGCGTGCCACGCGAGCGACGACCGGTTCACGCTGCGCCACGGTCGTGGCATCGAGCGCTCGATGAGCGACGAACCCACGCGCGCGCCGGCGCACCGCGTCCACGATCCCGCCGCGCTCGAGGCGGAGCTCGCGGAGCGCTTCGAGGCGCTCGGCATCCACGCGCACACGGTCGAGCATGCGCCGGTGATGACCGTCGAAGAGGCGAAATCTGCCCGCACGCAGCACGACGGGCCGCACGCGAAGAACCTCTTCGTGCGCAACAAGAAGGGCGTGATGTACCTCGTCAGCTTGCTCGAGGACCGCGCCGTCGACCTCAAGGATCTCGGCCGGCGCATCGGCGCGGGGCACCTCTCCTTCGCCTCGCACGAGCGCCTGCGAACCCACCTCGGCGTGGAGCCCGGCTCGGTGACGCCGCTCGCCGCGCTCGCCGACCGTGACAGGCTGGTCACGGTCGTGCTCGACCGCGCGCTGCTCGAGGCGGAGATCGTGCACGTCCACCCGCTGCGCAACGACCGGACCACGGGCCTGCGCTCGGCCGATCTGCGGAGGTTCCTCGAGAGCGTGGGTCACACGCCCGTCGTGGTGGACTTCGACGAGGTGTGACCGAGCTGTCGCGCGGGCCGCGCCTCAGCGTGCGCGCCGAGCTCGCGCCGCCTCGAGCAGGCTCTCGAGCAGAGGCCGGCGATCGAGCAGCTCGGGCTCGCGCTCCGGGTCCGAGAACTCCGGGTGCCACTGCACGCCTCGCGCCCAGCTCGGGCCGTCCACGCGCACCGCCTCGATGACGCCGTCGGGCACCGAGCGCGCCTCCACGACCACGCCTCGACCAGGCCTGTCGATCGCTTGGTGGTGCACCGAGTTGATGCGCGCCTCGGTTCGCCCGCCGTAGAGCTCGCTGAGCCAGGAGCCTGGCTCGATGCGCAGCTCGTGCTGGTTCCTCTGGTAGCGCTCGCCGTCGCGGTGGACGAGCGAGCCGTCGATCTGGGTGGGGATGTCCTGGATGAGCGAGCCCCCGAGCGCGACGTTGAGCAGCTGGTGCCCGCGGCAGATCCCGAGCACGGGTTTGTCGAGCTCGAGGAAGGCGTGCACCAGGCCGATCTCGTAGGCGTCGCGCTTCGCGTCGCCGCTCCACGCCTCACGCAGGGGCTCCTCGCCGTAGCTGCGAGGCGAGACGTCGACCCCGCCCTGGAGCACGAGCGCGTCGAGGTCCTCGGCGTAGTCCGCGTAGCCCGGGCCCTCGCTGGTGGGCTCCGGCAGCAGGTAGACGAGCGCACCCATCGAGCCGAGGTAGTCGGGCATCGAGCGCTCCATGTAGAGCAGTGGGCGGCCGTTGAAGATCGAGCGCTCGGGGTCGGCGTGGAAGAAGCACGCGCTCAGGCCGATACGGAGGCGCTTTTCGGCTGGTGGGCTCATCGGGGCGCACGATCCCACGGCGGGCGCTCCGGCGCCAAGTCCGGCTGGGGGCGTCGCTTGCTTGGCTCGAGCCGCTGCCCGTGCGAAACCTCGCGCGTGAGCGATCCCGAGGACAAGAGCGAGCCGGCCGCAGCCACCGCGACGCGGAGCTCCGCACCGCCCGTCATCAGCGTGTACCCGTTGCCCGACGAGGACGTCGACGGCGGCTGGGACGACCTGGACGAAGCCGCCGGAGCCCTCGCGCCCGCGAAGGCGCCGGTGATCGAGCCCGAGCCCGACGCAGCGCCCGAGCCCGTCGCAGCACCCGAGCCCGTCGCTGCGCACGCGCCCGTCGTCGCGGCGCCCGAGCCCGTCGCAGCGCCCGAGCCCGTCGCGGCGCCCAAGGCCGCGCCCGCCAAACCCGCGGCGATGAGCCCGGCGGCCCGGCGCATCATCGACGCGCGCGCTCCCCGCGCGACGCGCTCGACCAAGGACTCGGCGAGCTACGTCGAGGGCACCGAGCGCCAGGGCGCCGTGCCGCCGATCCGTCGACGGCCGAAGCCCGCCGAGGGCGACGCGGCCGTGGCCGAGGCCGCACCCGCGGCGAAGGCGCCGGCCGCCGAGAGCGCGCCGGGTGCGCGATCGATCGGCGCGGGCGCGAGCTCCAAAGAGAGCCCCTTCCCGATGACCCGCGCGCGCGGCGACCGACGCGACGAGCGGCGCGGCGGCCGCGGCGATCGCCGCGACACACGCGGGGGCGATCGCCGCGACGACCGTGGCCCGCGGCGCTTCGAGCGCGGCGCAGGCCCCTCGGACCCGGGCCAGCGCAGCGAGCGCCGTGAGCCGAGCCCCGAGCCCTCGCGCTCGAGTGGCGCCGCACCCGAGCAGCCCGTCCGTCGCGCCGAAGCGAGGCCGGTCGCGCCCGCACCTCCGCCCGAGCCCGAGGCGGCGTCGGCCCCCACGCTCGCCGAGGAGCTGCGTGTGCTCGGCGCGAAGCCCGTCGCGCTGCGCGAGACCCAGCGCAAGGACAAACCCAAGACGGCGCGCGAGGCGCTCCAGCAGCGCAGCGCGCATCCCAAGCTCAAGCCCGGCAAGAAGAAGAAGAAGCTCCACCCGCCCGCGCACGTCGAGGCGCCTCCGGGCGAGGAGCTCGAAGCGAGCGAAACCGGCGGGTCCGCCGAGCTCTCGCGCTCCGAGCGCGCAGCCTCCGCCGCGAGCAAAGCCAAGAAGGGCATGAAGAAGGCCGTGCGCCCAGCGCCCGAGCCGGAGCCCGCGCCGGAGCCCGAGGTCGAGAAGCCGCGCGGCGTCTGGGCGCGCATCAAGGGCTTCTTCGGCGGCTGAGCTCGGCGCGCCGCCGGTCGCACCGGAGCGCGGCGCCGCTCTCGCGCGCGCTCAGCGCCCTTCGGTGCCCAGCGCGCGCCTCAGCTCGGCCACCCGCCGCAATACGCTCGGCACCCGCGAGAGCAGCCCGATGCTCGGTGGGCGCTTCTCCATCACGCGCACGGGGATCTCGCGCACGCGCTTGCCGGCCCGGTGAGCGCGGATGACGAGCTCGCTCGCGAAGACGTCGCGATCGACGACGCAAGCGCGCACCACGTCGAGCAGCGCGCTCTTGCGGAAGGCCTTCAGCCCGTGCGTGTCGGTGCCACGGAAGTCGAAGAGCGCCCGCAGCATCGCGCTGTAGGCGAGGCTCGCGGCGTGACGGAACATCGGGCGCTGATCACGCGCGCCCTCGAGCAGCTTCGAGCCGACGACGAGCTCGGCCTCGTCGCGATCGAGCATCGCGATCGCGCGCTGGTGAAAGTCCACGTCGCAGAGGTCGATCTCCTCGCAGACGACGAGCTCACCGCGCGCGCGCTCGATGCCCTCGCGCAGCGCGCGCCCGTAGTTGGGCTCGTCGATCGAGAACCAGCTCACCTCCGGCCACTTCGCGGCGATCTCCTCGGCGACGCGCACCGTGCCGTCGCGCGAGCCGTTCTCCGCGAGCACCAGCTCCCAGTCGTAGCCTAGCGGCCTGAGGCGCTCGCGCAGATCGGCGACCGCGGCGTGCAGGATCGCCTCCTCGTCGTGGATCGGCACGACGTAGCTGATGCGCGGCGAGCTCAAGATCCGAGCTCCGCGCGCTCGCGCTCGGCGAGCCTGTCTTCGGCCCAACGCGCCGCCTCGCGACCGTCGACGATGGCGTCCTCCATCGAGGCGTAGGTCCAGCGGCCGTAGCGCCCGGTGCTCAGCACACCCGCACGCTCGAGCTCGGCGCGCAGCGTCGCCACCGCCTCGGCGTGCCGTGCGTCGAAGATCACGTAGGCGTGCTCGAGCTTGCGCAGGCGCGCGAAGCGGATCGCCTCGGGCGCGCGCAGCAGCCTCATGCGCACGAGCTCCTCGGCCACGACGGGCAAGAGCGCGGCCAGATCCGGCGCCTCGCGGGAGGCGAGCTCCACGTAGAGGCTCGCCTTGCCGACGGGCGCCATCGCAGCCGAAAAGTTGGAGTAACAACCAATCCGGTAGAAGGGCAGGTCCGGGTCGGGCACGTAGCACCAGTGCCAGGGCTGCTCGGCGGGCGTGTTGAGCGCGAGATCGAGGTAGTAGAGCGAGGTCTTGCGCAGCTGGGTGCGCGACTCGGCGAAGGCAGGCGTCGGGTCGAGCACCGCGTCGGCGAGCACGTCGAGCGGGATCGAAGAGACCAGCGCGTCGAAGGGCAGTCGCTCGCCCGCGACGAGGGCCCAGCGCTCGGCGAGGTGCAGCGCCTCGAAGGATCGGCCCGCCTCCACCGAGCCTGCGCGCTCCGCGAAGGCCCGAGCGAGCTCTGCGATGCCGAAGCGTGGGTAGAGAAAGCGCGCGTTGTAGCCGAGCTCCGGACCAGGCAGCCCGAAGGCTCCACGCAGCACCTCGTCGAGGCTCGGTCGTGGCACGAAGCGCTCGCACCACGCAGCGGAGATCTCGCGTGGGTGCACGCCCCAGAGCTTCTGGTTGTAGGGCACCATGAAGTGACGGGCGATGCCCTCGCCGAAGTGGCGCAGCACGTAGTCCTCGAAGTTCACAGGCTCAGGCAGCTCCTCGCCACGAGCCCTGGCCTCCACGAGCCGCTCGCGCGCGCGCACGAAGCCAGCGACGCAGTCGTGCGCGATCTCCGCCGGCAGTCCGTGCACGTTCGCCTGGAAGGGGTAGCGCGTGTAGACGCCGTGCGACCAGACCACGCTCTTGCGCTCGAGCTCGAGCAGCGCGCCGGGGCCCATCCACCCCTCGAGCTCGGCGCGCAGCGCGGGGTCGCGCAGGTGCAGGAGGTGCCCGGTGCGGTCGAAGCGGTAACCGGCCTCCTCGGCGGTCGAGGCCAGGCCGCCCGGCTCGGCCGCGCGCTCGACGAGCCGGTGGGGGAGGCCTCGACGACGCAGCTCGGCCGACGCGGACAAGCCGCAGAGCCCAGCGCCGAGCACGACCACACGCGCAGCCATCGAGTCCGGGGGTCGTGCCACGGGAAGATCGCGCTTGAAAGCGCTCGGCGGCGCCCAGCGAGCTCGGGCCCGTAGCTCGCCCGGGTGCGGCGCAGAGCTGCGGAGCGGCTGCCGCAGGTCCGCCGCTGCGACAGCGGCTCCGCACCTCGACGCGCAGGCCCCAGAGATCCTAAATGCTCGTTTTGATTGTCGTTGATGCCCTGGCCCAGCGCGGCCCCGAGGCCTCGCGCGCGGCCAAGTGGCTTGGCATCGGGCCTGCAATGGTGTGCTCCCGAGGTCGCAAGCCAGCGGCCCACAGCAAGGAGATCGCCATGACCGCTCGTACCACCCTCCGCTCGCTCGCCCTCGCCCTCAGCGTCTCGTTCGTCGTACCCGCGACGGCCCTGGCTGCACCGGGCAAGGCCGACCGGGCCGAGCAGGCCGATGATCGCGGCGCTCGTGGCGAGCGCGGCGAGCGCCGGGAGAAGATGGAGAAGGCCTTCCCGATGGAGGCCGCGAAGTTCAAGGAGCACCTCGAGCGCCGCATCACCAAGACCCGGGAGCGGGTGGTCGCGAAGCTCGACAAGAGCAACGCGCCGGCCGACGTGAAGAAGGCGGTGATCGAGAAGCTCGACCAGGGCGCCGCGAAGATCCGCGCCGCGGCCGACGGCGCGATGAAGGACGGCACCGTGACGATCGACGAAGCCAAGTCGGTGCGCGCGGTGGCCAAGGAGCAGAAGGCCTCGGTCCGCGAGGCGGCGAAGGGGCACCTCAAGGGCAAGGAGCACGGCAAGGGCCACGGCAAGGGCAAGGGCAAGGGGCGGGGCAACGGCCCGAACGACGCGTGAACCGACGCGGGCTCCCGAGCGCAGACCCGAAACGCGCTCGGTGAGCCCGCCCGAGTCCCCGACGGCGCGAGGCGCAGCGTGGAGAGCACGCTGCGCCTTCGCGCATTTCGGTAGAGTGCAGGCGATGCCCTCGATGGCCTCGATCAGTGGATGGTTGGCGCTCGCCGCGGTGCTGCTCGCCGCGCTCGTGCCGATCGTCCACCGACTGCGCTTCGGCCAGCGCGCGGCCTTCGCGTCGCCGCCGGTGAGGCTGCACGTCGTCGTCGGCATGACGGCGGCGGCGCTCGGCGCGCTGCACCCGCTCACGGCGCTCTTCGCGCTCGGCTCCCCCGAGGCCGTCGGCGCGGGCGTCTACGGGCTCGGGCTCGGTGGGCTCGCCTTCGTCGTGCTGCTCTCTCACGCAGGCATCGGCCTCGAGCTGCGCGACCCCAAGCTCAAGAAGCGCGCCGCGAGCCGCAGGCGCCACACCATCACCGCCGTCGTGCTGAGCACGCTCGGCGTCGCGCACGCGCTCGCGCTCTGGCTCGAGTGAGGCCGCGAGGCGCCGCGCGCACCGGTCGGTGGGCGCGCGGCGCTCCGCTACTGCTACTGCCCGACGTTGAGGATCATCGAGGACCCACCGGCGCCCGCGCCCGCCGGCGCCGCGACGATGGTGACGCGCGGCGACTTCGCGAGCGCGCGGAAGCCCTCGATCATCTCGTGCTGCACGTAGAGCGGCGTGAGCGTCTCGTTCACGATGCGCTGCGCGCTCGCGCGGCCCTTGGCCTGCGTGACCATGATCTGCGCCTCTTGCTCGGCGATCTGGCGCTCGCGCCCCATGCGCTCGAGGTCCTGCTCGGCGGCGAGCTTCTGCTGGATCTCGGCGTTGATGGCGTCGGGGTAGGCGAGGTTGCCGATGGAGATCGCCTCGAACTCGATCGGCGTCTCGGCGAACTCGTCCTTCAAGCGCTGCATGATGCGGGCGCTGATGTCCTGCGTCTTGGTCTGGATGTCGTAGGCGTCGTAGGTGTAGACGACGTCGCGTACGGCGCTCCGGTAGACCTGGCGCACGGCGCGCACGAACCACTCCGGGTGGCCCTCGGGGCTCGCAGGGTCGCCGCTGCCGTAGTCCTCGATGAGCTCCTTCACGGAGTTGGCGCGAACGCCGATGCGCGCGTGCGCCTGGAAGCCGACGACCAGGTTGTCCTTCGAGAGGACCTGGAAGTCCTCGGTGTAGTTCTTCGGCCGGATGTCGACGTTGATGACGTAGTTGCGCCACGTCACGCCCGTCGACGTGGGGCCGCTCAGCGTCTCCACGTAGGTGGCCTTCCCGAAGACCATGGGGATGTGGAAGACGTAGCCCTGGTGACCCTCGGGCGTGACCTGGTTGGTGCAGGCGCCGAGCGACAAGGGCATCGAAGCGAGGACCGCGGCGTGGAGGAGTCGGCGGAGCTTCACTTGGCAACCTCCTTCGGCTGGGCGAGCGACGGGTCACGCCCGTCGCCCTGGAAGATCTGCGGCACACCCGCGCGATCGACGCGCGTAGGGATGACGACGACGACGCGCGCCTTGGCGCCGCCGTCCTTCTTGTCGTCGGCGAGCTCGGCGTAGAGCTCGGCGGCCTCGTGCTGGACGAAGAGCGGCGTCAGCGTCTGCTGCTCGATCTGCTGGGCCTCGGCCTCACCGCGCGCCCGCACCTCACGGATGCCCGCGCGCGACTCGGCGATCTGGCGCTCGACCTCCATGCGCTGCCTGCGCTGCTCGGAGGCGAGGTTCTGCACCACGCGCTCCTGGACCGACTTCGGGTAGGAGATGTTGCCGATCGACAGGCTCACGAACTCGATCGGCGTGTCCTTGTATTCCTCGCGCAAGCGTTCGAGCACGCTCTTCGCGATGGCCTCGCTGCGGTCCTTGATCGCGAAGGCCTCGTGCTGACGCACCTCTTCGCGCACGGCCGTCGTGTAGGGGCGGCGCACGTTGTTCGCGTACCAGTCGCCGCCGCTGTAGCGCTCGACGACCGACTGCACCGAGCCGTCGCGCAGGCGGATGCGCGCGTGCGCCTCGAAGGCGACCTCGAGGTTGTCGAGCGAGAAGATCTGCAGCTCCTCGGTGTAGGTGTTCACGCGCATGTCGATGTTGGTGACGTAGCGCCGCCAACGCAGCCCCGTGGAGATCGGGCCCTTCTGCACGCCCAGGAACTCGCGCTGCCCGATCGCGAGCGGCTGGTGGAAGACGTAGCCCTCGTGCCCGGCGGGCGTGACGGGGTTGGTGCCGCCCATCGCGTAGGCGATGAACAGGAGCACCACGATCGGCGCGAGGCCGAAGATCTTCATCACCTTGCGCGTCGTGCCTTCGAGGGGAGACTCGAAGCTGACGTGGGGCGGTCGCGGATTGGTGGGCATGGCACCTCGTCGAGGCCGCCCGTCGAGGGGCGAGCCGGTGGGTCGTGTCGCGCGGAGAGCGCGCTCCGGGAGCACGAAGGCCCCGCGCGTCGGAGGCGAAACGTGGTGGACTCCCCCCGGGGCGGCAAGGCGAATCGGCGCGAGCGCGCGGCCCGCGCGAGCTTGGGCTACGATCGACGCGCGCCGTCGATCGTCGATGGCGCAGCGATCACGAGGTTGCGTTGGCGCGTCGCAGATCCAAATCGCGTGGTGTGGAGCCGATGAGCGCGGTGCTCTCCCGCGATCGACTGCTGAAGCCCCTGCTCGACGGCCCTGCGCCTCCGATCTCCAGCCGTGACTGGGAGTTCGCGGTCGGCACGCGCATCGCCGCGCGCACGAAGCCCGTCCGGCTCGAGCGGGGTGTGTTGCAGGTGATCGTGAGCTCGGCCGCGTGGTCGCAGGAGCTCAGCCTGCTCTCGGCGACGATCGCCGAGCAGCTACGAGCGCGCGGCATCGCGGTCGAGGGCCTGCGCTTCTCGGTCGGCAAGCTCGAGCCCGACGCCCGCCCACCTCGACGTCCGAAGAAGCGCGCACCCCCCGACGCGCCGCTGCCCGCGGAGCTCTCCACCTCGCTGAGCGCCGTCGCCGACGAGGATCTGCGCGCCGCGATCGAGCGCGCGGCGCACAAGAGCCTGGGCTGGATCCAGAAGGGCTGAGCTCCCGCCGCGAGGGCGCTACTTCGCTCGAGCGATGCGCTCGAGCCCTTCGAGGCGCGACACGAGGAACTTCGCCGTCGGGCCCTTCTGCTCGGCGATCGGCGTGATGTTCTTCAGGTAGGTGGCGAGCTTCTCGAGGTCGATCGGCACCTTGCTGACGGCGTCGTAGAGCTGGTCGACCACAGCCTGCGGGGGCAGCTCACGCCTCGCGTCGTAGAGCTCGAGGCCGAGGTTGAGCCACTGGCTCTGGCCGAGCGCGGTGCCGAGCTGCAGCAGGAGCTCCGCGGCGCGCTCCGCGGCGGCCGGGTCGACGGGCCGCACGCCCTCGACGCCAGCAGCGAGCTTGCGGCATCGCTCGACCATGTCGCGGATCGGGCGCTCGAGCAGGCGCACGGCGTCTTCGTGGCGGCCGAGCGCGATGGCCTTCTCGGCGACGGCGCCGACGAGGCTCAGCTCGTGCACGCGCTTGGACGGGTCGGCGGCGATCTGCCTCGCGGTGGGGCCGTGCACGGTGGACTCCGCCTCGGAGGGCTCGTCGGAGAGGCCCGCGATCGTCTCGTGCAGCTCGAAGCGCTGGGTGACCGCCGCGAGATCTCGGCTCGGGGCGGCGGCGGAGAGCCCGCTGATGACCATCTCCTGCGAGCCGATCGTGAGCTTGTCGCCCTCGACGAGGCGCTGGGTCCCCTTCACGCGGGTGCCGTTGACGAGCACGCCGTTGCGGCTGCCGAGATCGTCGACGATCGCCCTGCCCGAGCGCACGATCAGCACCGCGTGCTGGCGCGAGACCATCGGGTCGTCGATCGAGAGCTGGCACTTCGAGGACCGCCCGATGACGAACTCGCCTTCCGGGACCTCGAGCTCGTGTCCGAGGTAACGGAGACGAACGCCCATGAGAGATCAAGCTAGCAGGGTCGGGGTGCGGGAGGCGAATCGCCGGGAGCGGGCTCGGGCGTCACCCCCCGACGTCGAGGCTGGCGCGCGCGTTCAGTCCCCGCCTGCGAGCAGGCGCAGGAAGCGCGTGGTAGCGCGGGGGTGGGCGAGCAGCCCGTAGATGCGCAGCTCGCCGCGCGCGAGCATGGCGAGCAGGTCGCCGGGCTCGAGCGGAGGCGCGGGCGGAGGCGGGGGAAAGGAGATGCGGCTCGAGGGCGGCGGGTCGTCGGGGCCGCTCACGGCCCCGGGCGCGGGTGTGTAGGGCGAGGTCTCGGGCGGCGGACCCTTGGGCTGCACCCGGCCGGTGAGCACGTCCGCGAAGGCGAAGGGCAGGTCGGAGAGGCGCAGTCGGTGGAGGCTCTCGAGCGCGCGCCGCGGCCCGCCGAAGGTCACCGAGGGGATGCCGATCGCACCGTCGTGCACCGTGAGGCGCCCGTGATCGAAGCGCAGGCTGGCGGCGCGCCCCTCGTCGAAGTCCACCGCGCGGATGTTCGCTCGCAGCGCGGAGAAGAGCTTGGCGCGCCCCGGATCGGCGTGCACGGCGCGGCGCACGCGCTCGGCGAAGTAGACCGCGAGGGTGTTGTCCTCCGCACCCGGAGCGAGATCCACGATGGGCAGCACGGGGCGGAGTCTCGCACGAGCCCGGAGCGGAGCCGAGTAAGCGGCGCGGAGCTCGCCGCCCGCGGCCAGCACGGCGGAGCCGGAGGTCGAGCGGAGCCAGAGGCCCGAGCCGGGCGAGTGCCGCTCAGGCGGCGAGCGACGGCAGCGCGTTTCGCGGCGGCGAACGCAAGAGCGCGAGCACGGAGTCGGGATCCTCGACGAGCTCGAGCACGGGCACGAGCGCGCCGCTCGGCTCCTCACCGAAGGCGCCGCTCATTGCGAAGGCGCGCGCGCCCTTGCCGTCGAGCACGAGGAAGAGGTGACGCCGGCCGCCGTGCGCGGGTGCGTCGATGACGTCGACGATCTGCTCGCGATCGAGGTGCAGCTCCACCGCTCCACGCTGGATGAGCACGCGGCGATCGGTGATGAGGTAGCGCGTGAGCTTCGCGAGGCGAGCGGGCCTCAGCACGCTCGCGTAGAGGATGAACGCGGCGGCGGCCGAGAGCAGGCCGATCGAGAGCGACACCGAAGCGACGAGCGCGACGAAGGGCAGAGACGAGGGCGCGAGCCCGCCACGCAGCACCGACTCGATGCCGTGGTGGGCCCGGAGGCCGGCGCCGATCGCCGAGGCCACGAGGGCGAGGCCCAAGAGGGCCGACGCCGCCGCGCGCAGATCGCTCGGCAGGAAGGCCCGCCAGCGCGGCTCGGGGTGCGCCGACCACAGCACACGCTCTCCGTCGTCGAGGCGCTGGGCGAGCAGCCGGTGACCGTCGCCGGCGGGCGCCGCCGGGGTGACGCCACGGACGAAGGCCCAGACCCGATCGGGCGCGGGGATGCCCGTGAGCACGATGGTGAGCCGGCGCCGCAAGGCGCCGGTGGGGACGGCGCGCACGAGCTCGAGATCGCCGACGTCCGAATGGTTTGGGTACCAATGGATGCGCGCGTAGCTGATGGCGCGGCGGTCGATGTAGCGACGGTAGCGACCTCGCTGCACGATGATGTTGCGCTCGGTGATCGTGTAGACGAGCTCGGAGCGCCACCAGCGCGGGAACTGCCAGAAGCCGAGGGCCAAGGTGGCCATCCACCCCGCGAAGAGCAGCATCGAGCCGACGGGTGTGCCGAGCGCGGTCGACACGACGATGGCGCTCATCGTGGTGATGGCGGCCATCGCCGCGCTCACCAGCGCCCCGAGCAGATAGATCGGAGGGATCGTGACGAGCTTGGGTCGCCCCGTCCAGATGACCGTGTCGCCGAAGTAGGAGTCACGGCGGCGCCGGTTCGAAGGCGGCGGCTGGGGCTCGGCTTCGGAACCGGGGGACGACATGAGCTTAGGGTGCCGACTCCGCGCGCGTTTTCAACCGCGTGGGTGCACAATTCTTCGCCGACGTGGCTTCGGTAGGTGTGCGTCGCACCTCCAGGCTCAGAAAGGGCCGCTCGGCAGGCGCAGCTCGGGGCGACCGCTGCGCTGGCCGCGCGGTGCACGGCGGCTGGCCAGGTCGAGCTCGCGGCGCGCCTGCGCGAGACGGACCCTGGCGAGGGGCAGGTAGGGGTTCTCGGTAGCGGCGCGGCCGATGAACTCCTCCCAGGCGTCGACCGAGCGCTGCATCGCGCTCAGGCGCAGCTCCGGATCGTCGGTGCGGCGCGCGACCAGCCAGTGGCCGAGCGCCGCGTACCAGTACTCGTCGTAAGGGGGCACGAAGAACCAGCTCGGCCCGTGGAGACGCGCGTCGACGGGATCGTAGCTGCGCGCGCGGGCGATCGACTCGAGCGCGCCCTCGAGATCGCCGCCGCGATCGAGCGCGACGCCGAGGCTCCACAGCGTGGTCGGCGCGAGCACCGGGGCCTCCACCGAAGAGAGCACGGAGAGCGCGGCTCGGTAGCCGGCGATGGCGCGCGCGATCTGCCCGCGCACCATGAAGGCCTCGGCCTGGTTGGCGAGCATCGTGGAGCGCGCCGCCGCGTGGGGCTCCAGCGAGAGCGAGGTCTCGTAGGCCTCGATCTCCGCGTCTTCGCTGCCGACGCGCGCATGGACGATGGCGAGATCCGAGAGAGCGTCGAAGCGCAGCACGTCCGGCAGGACGCCCGGCGCGACGAGAGACTCGTAGATCGGGAGCGCGTCGGCGTAGCGCCGAGAGGCCTGGAGCACCTGCGCGTAGCGCAGACGCACGAGCGGATCGCGGCTCGTCGCCGCGGAGACGGCCTCGAGCGCCTCACGGGCGCGCGCCTTGTGATCGACGACGCCGGCGAAGGACTCGGAGAGCTCGACCGGCAGCCGACGCAGCTTGCGCTCGGCGAGCAGCTCACGCTCCACCGCGTCGAGCGCGACACGCTCCGCGTGCACCGTGGAAGAGCGGGCCTCGGCCCAGCGCGTGGCCTGCGCGGACGCGAGGCAGGGCGCCGTGAGCAGCGCCGTGGCGAGCGCGAGCGCGCAGGCTCTCACCGAGGACCTCGCGAGGGCGGCGTGGCGCGAGGCCTCGCCGCGGGCTTCGCCACCGGCGCCGCGAGCCTGGAGAGCGAGGCGCGCGCGTGCTCGGCGTAGAGCGAGCCGCCTGCCTCGCGCAGGTAGGCCTCCCAGGCCTTGCGCGCCGCGGCGGGATCGGTGGAGGCGAGCGCCTCGAGCGCCCGCGCGTCGGCGCTCGAGGCGACGTAACGCTCCGCGCGCGTCGACCCGGCGCCCATCGCGCGCGCCTGTACGAGCGCGGCGTCGGCGCGCGCGATCTCGCCGAGGCGGCCGAGCGCGAGCGCGAGCGAGAGGCCGAGCTCGGCCGCCCAAGGCGAGGCCGGGTCGCGTCGGCCCTCTTCGAGGTAGGCGACCGCGGCGGCGAGCGCGCTCTCGCGCGACGGGCTCTGGGGCTCGGATCCTCCGCGAGGCACTTCGCTGGGTTCGGCCGCCACGGGCCCGCTCGGCGCCGCGCCGGGCTGCGCGTCGGCCGCGGCCATGCTCGCGTGCGCGGCCCGGAGCAGCAGCAGCGCGCGCTCTTCGCGCGAGAGCCGACCGACGAGCGGCACCAGCTCGCGGTAGAGCTGCGCCGCCTCGCGCGCGCTTCCTGTGCGTACGAGCGCGTGCGCGTGGTCGGCCGAGGCGCGCGGTGCGTCGAGCGCGCGTGGATCGAGCGCGAGCGCTCGTTCGAAGCCTCGGCGCGCCTCCTCGGCTTCGCCGCTCGCGACGCGTGCGCGCGCGCGCATCACCTCGGTCGCGGCGCGCCCGGGCCAGAGCGCCTCGGCCTCGTCGGCGAGCGAGAGCGCGCGTGGCGCGTCCAGGGCGAGCGCGAGCTCGGCGCGCGCGATGCGATCGCAGTAGGCCTGTCGCTGCGGAAGGCGCGCGCGCTGCCACACGCTGAGGCGAGCGCGTCGGCCCTCGCCGGTCGGCGGGCACTCGGCCGGCCGGTCGGACGCCGAGGCGAGCCCCGCCGGCGACGCGGCGAGTGGCGCGGCGGCCACGGGGCCGAGGAGCGCGAGCGAGAGGACGAGCGCGTGCACGTGGAGCATCGTAGCGCGCTCGGCCCGGGCCCGCTCGACACAGGCCCGCTCGACACAGGCCCGCGGCTCGGCTCAATAGCTGACCAGAAAAGCCGAACCCAGGGGTTCGGCTTTTCGAGTTGATGTTCGTCAGAAATCGAGAAATGCGGAGAATTCGGCGAAGAATTCTCTGTTGTCGGCTGCCGCGCGCAGCGCTCGGGGCCCCTGCCCCAAGCGCTGTTTGGCATTTCTGGTCACGTCTTCAGCGCGCGCGTCCGGGCTCGAAGACCTCGCGCAGCGTGATCGTCTGGTCGCGGCGCGCGCCCACCGAGACGAGGTAGGCAGGCACACCCGTCTCGGCCTCGACGAAGCGCACGAGCTCGGCGGCGCGGGCGGGCAGCGCCTCGATCGTGAGCGCATCGTCGATCGACTCCGCCCAGCCCGGGAGCTTCTCGATGATCGGCTTCGCCGTCGCGAGCTCTGCGATGGGCAGCTCGCGCGTGCGACCCGCGCTCGTCTCGTAGGCGACGCAGACGCCGACCTCGTCGAAGCTCGTGAGCACGTCGAGCTTGGTGATCGCCCAGCCGTCGATGCCGTTGACGCGCGCCGCATAGCGCAGGGCGGGCAGGTCGATCCAGCCGCAGCGCCGCGGGCGACCGGTCACGCTGCCGTACTCACCACCGCGATCACGCAGCCGCTGGCCGAGCTCGTCGTGGAGCTCGGTGGGGAAGGGCCCCTCGCCGACGCGCGTGGCGTAGGCCTTGGTGATGCCGATCGTGCGATCGACGCGGCTCGGCCCGATGCCCGCGCCCGTGCAGGCGCCACCGGCGACCGCGCTCGAGGAGGTGACGAAAGGATAGGTGCCGTGATCGACGTCGAGCAGCGTGCCCTGCGCGCCCTCGAGCAGGATGCGCTGGCCCGACTTGTGCGCTTCGTCGACGACGAGGCTCGCGTCGCCGGCCATCGCGAGCAGCCTCGGCGCGAAGGCGTAGACCTCCTCTTCGACGCGCGCGGCGTCGATGGGCTCGCCGCCGAGCGCCGAGAGCGTCGGGCCCCAGGCCTTGGCCGCGAGACCGACGATCTCGCGCACCCGCGCGCGATCGCGCAGATCGGCGATGCGCAGACCTCGCCGACCGGTCTTGTCCTCGTAGGCCGGGCCGATGCCCTTCTTGGTCGTGCCGATCTTGCGATCGCCGCCCGATCCGCTCTCGCGCAGGCCGTCGACCGCGAGGTGGTAGGGCATCACGAGGTGCGCGAGCTCGGAGATCACGAGGCGCTTCGAGACGTCGAGGCCCTTCTGTTCGAGCAGGTCGATCTCCGCGAGCAAGACCCGAGGATCGATCACCATGCCCTGACCCATCACGCAGCGCGTGTGCGCGTGCAGGATGCCGCTCGGCACGAGGCGCACGACGACCTTGTCGCTGCCGACCACGAGCGTGTGCCCGGCGTTCGGCCCGCCGGCGTAGCGCACGACCATGTCGGCGTGCTCGCCCACGAGGTCGACGACCTTGCCCTTGCCTTCGTCGCCCCACTGGGCGCCCACCACGACGATCGCCGGCATCTCTTGGACCTCGTTCGGATCGGTGCGGGCGCGCACCGCGCGCCCCGAGGCGCCCCCGACGTGGAGGCGCCCCGTGAAGCGCGCTTCGTAGCGCGGCCCCACCGCGCGGTAAACCTGGCGAGCGGCGGGGCGCGCGCGTGGAGCGTCGAGCTCGGCGTCGACCCGAGGCGCAGAGGCTGCGCACAGGCGGCGCTGGCCTTCTCGGCACGTCGCATCGGCGCTACGACTCTCTCCATGAGCGAGCACAGCGCAGCGAGGCCCGAGAGCAGCCACAAACCCGCGGAGGGCCACGAGGACATCCCGCGCATCGACGTGAGCGAGCGCGGCGCGAAGGGCCCCGACGGGCAGCCCCAGGTGATGGACAAGCGCCTCTTCGTGCAGCTCATGGTCTTCGAGTGCGGCGAGGGGCTCGCGCCCTCGAACGTGATCGCCACGCTCGGCGCCGAGCTCGAGAAGCGCGGCGTCGGCGCGGTGCTCTACGAGGACGTGAACGCACCGCGCTCGATCGGCGTGCTCGCCTACGACGACGACCCGAGCGTCTTCGTGCGCAAGCTGCGTCCTGCGCTCGAGCACATCGGCCCCGGGCTCGTGCAGCGCCACGACTTCAGCATGCTCGGCCGCACCTACTCGCTCGGCTACGAGCAAGACCTCGCGTTCTGGCTGCTCGAGCGCCCGCGCAAGGTGATGGAAGACCCGAGCTGCCCCTGGGCGGTGTGGTACCCGCTGCGCCGCAGCGGCGCCTTCGCGAAGCTCGACGGGCGCGAGCAGGGCGCGATCCTGCGCGAGCACGCGATCATCGGCCGCGCCTACGGCGCCGAAGACCTCGCCCACGACGTGCGCCTCGCCTGTCACGGGCTCGACGCCAAGGACAACGAGTTCGTCGTCGGCCTGCTCGGCAAGGAGCTGCACCCGCTCTCGCACGTGGTGCAGGCCATGCGTAAGACCCGCCAGACGAGCGAGTTCATCGCGCAGATGGGCCCCTTCTTCGTGGGCTACGCCGTGTACCGCACGCGCCGCGCAGCTCCCGCCGCGCCGGCCGCGGGGTCGAGCGCGGGCTGAGCCATGTCGCGGCCTGGCCGAGCCGAGCTCTCGACCCGAGCTGCACCAGCGGCCCGGGCGAAGCGACTGCGCCAGGCCGCGAGCGTCTCGGTGCTGCTCGCGCTCGGCGCGGGGCTCGGTCTCGGCTGCGGAGACGAACCCGGCGACGAGGCGCAGCCTGCTGGCTGGGATGCCGAGCTGCGCCTCGCGACGCTCCCCGATCTCGACGACGACCCGAAGGTCGTCTCGCTCGAGCTCGAGGCGCGAGAGCAGGGCTTCGCGCTCGTGGAGGCCGGCGAGACGCGCCTCTGGAGCTACGCCGGCAGCCTGCCCGGGCCGCTCATCCGCGCGAAGGTCGGCGACCGGCTCGTCGTTCGCTTCACCAACCACCTACCCGAGCCCACGACCATCCACTGGCACGGGCTGCGCATCTCGGCGGCGATGGACGGTGTGCCGGACCATCCGCATCCGCCGGTCGCTCCGGGCGAGAGCTTCGTCTACGACTTCGTCCTGCCCGACGCTGGAACCTATTGGTATCACCCGCATTTCCACTCCGCCGCGCAGCTCGGCAGCGGCCTCTACGGCGCGCTCGTGGTCGATCCGGTCGAGCCCGAGCCCGAGGGGCTCGGCGACGAGGTGGTGCTCGTGCTGAGCGACGTGGGCATCGCCGACGATGGCTCCTTGAAGGACGCCGCAGCCGGGGGCGATCTCGCGGGTCTCTTCGGCCGCGAGGGCAACGTGTTGCTGGTGAACGGGCGCGTGCAACCCACGCTCGGCGCGCGCATCGGCAAGCGCCAGCGCTGGCGCATCGTGAACGCGGCGAAGAGCCGCTACTTCCAGCTCGAGCTCGCCGGCCACGGCTTCACGCAGATCGGCAACGACGGTGGTCTGCTCGGCGCCCCCGTCGAGCTCGAGCGTGTGCTCGTCGTGCCCGGGCAGCGCGCCGACGTGGTCGTGACGCCGACCGGCGCGCCGGGACAGGTGCTCGAGCTCCGTTGGATCCCCTACGATCGCGGCTACGGCTCCTCGGAGTTCCGCGATCCGGAGACGCTCATGAAGATCGCGCTCTCGGATCAGCCGGCGGTCGCGAGCCGGGAGCTGCCCGATGTGAAGCGTGAGATCGAGACGATCGATCCCACGGGGGCGACGCGCATCGAGATCGAGCTCACGAGCACGCAGATCGGCGAGAGCGAGATCGAGCTCGGCATCGACGGCGTGCCCGGCTGGCAGGCCGCGCCGCTACGCGCGACGGTGGGCGAGACGCAGCTCTGGAGCGTGACCAACACGATCGACTGGGCGCACCCCTTCCATCTGCACGGCTTCTTCTTCCAGGAGGTCGATCGCGAGGGCACGCCGCTCGAGCCACGCGCCTGGCGCGATACGCTCGACGTCGCACGCGACGAGACGAAGCACTTCCTCGTGCGCTACGACCACCGCCCGGGCATGTGGATGTTCCACTGCCACGTGCTCGACCACTCGGACATGGGCATGATGGGCATGATCGAGCTCGAGAACTGAGCTGAGCCCGTGGGCGGCCGCGCCATGCCGCCACGCGCGCTCGATCGCGGAGCTAGACCGCGATCGCCGCAGTCGCCGCAGCCGCGATCGCGGCTCGGTGCGTCTCGGCGTAGCCCGCGTCGGGTGTGGCGATCGCGTCGATCCAGTCGCGCACCGGGAGCTCCGCTTCGATCGCGAGGCGCGCCTCGCTCGAGCCGGTGAGCAGGTCGAAGGCGGGAATGTCGTCGACGTACTCGTAGCGCTCGGTGCGGAAGCGAAAGGCCTCGGGCGCCTGCCGCTTGGTGAGCGCGATCAGCGCCAGGTAGACGGCGTAGGAGCGGAAGCGCGAGGGATCGGTGACGTGGATCTGCACGCCACCCGAGATCGTGCGGGCGTGCTTCTGGAACATCGCGTGGAAGGTGAGCGGGCGGGCCACGAAACCCTCGAGGCCGAGCTCGGTGAGCTCCTGCGCGAGCCTGCGGCCGTCGACGAAGGGAGCACCGACGAGCTCGAAGGGCCGCGTGGTGCCGCGCCCCTCGGAGAGGTTGGTGCCTTCGATGAGGCAGCCACCCGGGTAGACGATCGCCGTCTCGAGCGTCGGCATGTTGGGCGAGGTCATCACGAAGGGGCGATCCCAGGCGTCGGCGAGCAGGCTGCGATCCCAGCCGCGCACGGGCAGGATCGAGAGCGCGCCGCCCGGGCCGAGGGCGAGGCCATCCTGCTTGGCGAAGTGCGCGACGAGCTCGCCGAGCGTGAGCGCGTGCCGCACGGCCACCGGCTCGAGGCCCACGAAGGACAGGAAACCCGGCTTCTGCAGCGAGCCCTCGACGACCTCGCCGCCGAGCGGGTTCGGCCGGTCGAGCACGATGGTGCGCACGCCCTTCGCCGCCGCGGCGCGCACGGCGAGCAGCGCCGTCCACACGAAGGTGTAGTAGCGGCTGCCGACGTCGGCGAGGTCGACGAGCAAGACGTCGATCTCTGCGAGGTGCTCGGCGCGCGGCACGAGATCCTCGAAGCGGTCGCCGTAGAGGCTCACGATCGGGGCGCCGGTGATCGGGCACACGGCGTCGGCGACGCCGACCATGTCCTGCGCCTCACCGCCGTAGCCGTGCTCGGGCCCGAAGATGAGCTTCGGGCGCAGGCCCAGCTCGGCGAGCACCGACGAGACGTGAACGAGGCGCTTGTCGACGCTCGCCGGGTGAGCGAGCAGTCCGACGCGCTTGCCGCGCAGCTCGGCGACGAGCTCGGGCGATCGGGGGAGCAGGTCGAGGCCGACGTCCATGGCTCGGCTCTACTACGAGGCCGCGCCCGAGGCCCAATGGGCTGCGGCCCGCGACGTGGTGGCCAGTGCGCGGCACGGAGCGCGCGTGGTAGCTTGCTCGGTCCAAGGCCCCGCATGCACCTCCAAGCCGGCCAGATCCTCGCCGAGAAGTACCGGATCGTGCGCCTGCTCGGTCAGGGAGGCATGGGCGCGGTCTACGAGGGAGAGAACACGCGCATCCGTCGCAGGGTCGCGATCAAGACGCTGCACGGCAGCGTGTCGAGCCGCGCCGACGTGGTGCAGCGCTTCGAGCGCGAGGCCCAGGCCGCAGGCCGCATCGGCTCCGACCACATCGTCGAGGTGCTCGACATGGGCGACCTGCCGGACGGCACGCGCTTCATGGTCATGGAGTTCCTCGAGGGCGTGACCCTCGGCGAGCGCATCGTGACGCGCGGGCGCATCCCGCCGCGCGAGCTCGTGCCGATCCTAGCGCAGATGCTCGAGGGGCTGTCGGCGGCGCACGCGGCGGGCATCATCCACCGCGATCTCAAGCCCGCGAACGTCTTCCTGCTCACGCAGAAGAGCGGCCAGAGCGACTTCGTGAAGATCCTCGACTTCGGCGTGTCGAAGTTCAGCGCGCTGAACGCCGAGGAGATGAGCATGACGCGCACCGGCGCCGTCGTGGGCACGCCCTATTACATGTCGCCCGAGCAGGCGAAGGGCGCGCGCAGCCTCGACGCGCGCAGCGATCTCTACGCGGTCGGCGTGATCCTCTACGAGGCGATCACGGGGCAGGTCCCCTTCAACGCCGAGACCTTCAACGAGCTCATCTTCAAGATCGCGCTCGAGTCGCCTCCTCCGCCCGAGCAGTTCGTACCCAACCTCGACCCGGCGTTCTCGGCGATCGTGCGCCGAGCGATGGCGCGCGAAGTGACCGAGCGCTTCCAGTCGGCCGACGAGCTCAGAGACGCGCTGCTCGCCTGGGCCGCCGACTTCGATCGACGGCTCGCTTCGGGCGCGTTCTCGACTCCGGGCGGCGCGGGCGCGCATACGCAGGTGCTGCCGATGATGCCGCTGCCCGGCGCGCACGGCCCCGCGCAGGCCGGGCCGATGGGCACCGTGCCGCTCCAGGGCATGACCGAAGCGGCGCAGGCGCTCGCGGCGCAACGTCAGGCCGAGCACCAGGCGCAGGGTCTGCCCATGCCGGGCGCGGGCGCGGGCGCGGGCGCGCTGCCGATGCCACCCCCGGCGCCCGTCGGCTCGCCGGCCTACCAGGTGCAGGGCGCGCACGCAGGAGCTCCGCCGCAGGCGATGTACGCGCCTGCGCCCCCGCGCAGCAGCGGCGTGGGTGTCGCGATCGGTCTCGGCGCGCTCGCGGCCGTGCTCGCGACGGCGGCGATCGGGGCGTGGTTCTT